>Ga0256406_1001971_pt1 | contig 30967 bp, 24 predicted proteins | sample RumenRJG_03DNA_FD_185986 | JGI IMG/M metagenome (GOLD analysis project Ga0256406, IMG submission 185986) | Bovine rumen microbial communities from Lethbridge, Alberta, Canada - RJG_03 | ecosystem: Host-associated > Mammals > Digestive system > Stomach > Rumen | place: Canada: Alberta | collected... | reverse complement strand
TCACCCTATATCACCTAATTATCCTTGCAATGCCATTAGAAACAGACTATGATGGCGAGGGCTGCCACGGCTCTGTATTCACGTTATACCCATAAAATAAAGTTTGGATTTAAATGAAAGAGCCCTTATGGGAGAAGGGAGTCGTTAAAGTAATGAGTAATGAGCAATGAGCATTTTACCTACATCGCTATTGCCCTCCGAGGCGTTCGAAGAACGTGATAACCTCTTCCCATGTCTTAAACTCATCAGAGCCGAAGGCTATGCCGGTGCCAAGGCTGTTGTCGGAGAGGCTTGTCGATATGAAATAGTCGCCATAGAGCAGCTGCGGCTGGTTGGTGAAGATGATATGGTTCCATGCCGGAGCACTGATATACTGTTCTATCCACGTCTGTACCTTCGGCAAAAACTCGTGATCGTTGGTTGGTGCCGGCGCTACGAAGTAGACATTATAGTTCTCCAGCAGACTCTCGTAAGCCTTGTGAAGGCTCGACTTTGGCTTCCCATAGTCATCGGCGAGGGTATCCCAGTGTATGAACACCGTTGGACGCTCGCGTTCTTCCTGGCGGTCATCTATCCATCTGATTACAGGGAGGATATAATGGAACAGAACCTTGTCGTTGAGCCGGTGCTCGCCATGGAAGTGGATGGCCTGCGGATAATGTTCCAGAAACATGTCGTAGGTATGCACTACCGGGTCTTCATCGCCAAAGAGTCCGTACACCCGTTTCCTCTCTTCATCGGTCACGCCGCTGAAGCAGTGCGTCGTCATCTCCTTATACTCCTTCTGCAGAGCTTTGGTAACGATTACCTCCTGCACGCCGTCGGCACGTGGGTTTTGATAGGTCTGCTTTCCAAGCATGTTGTTCTGTAGGATGGTGTCGCCCATCTGGAATGCTGGGTTTACGCAGATACGGTCCACGCCGTAGAGCATCTCGGTGTACATGCCACCCATCGACGTTCCGATGACGAGGTCCGGTTTCTCCGTGTCTACCATCCTGTGCAGCAGGTCCATGGCTTCTTCGGGATGGATTGGCAAGTCGGGAGCTATGACGGTAGCTCCCGGCATCATGTCGCGCAGTATCTGCGCCGTATGTGTGCTGCCCGCCGACATAAAGCCGTGGACATACATTATTTTCTTTCCTTCAAACATAGTGATTGCAAAGTTACGGCAAATAGAGATAATACCAAAGGGAAACTGGATTTTTGTGTCCTTGTCAACACAATAAATACTCGTTGTAGGGAGTTCGATAGCAAAAACCCATTGACGGACAGGAAGTTTTGTGTGAAATAAATTTATAAAATGTTTGGAAGAACCACACAAACATAGTATCTTTGTCGACAAATAAAACATTTTAAGTGTTATAAAAGACACAAAGACAATCTCAACTATTCAGCCAAAATCAAAAACTAATAAATCAAAAAATCACATATTTCTCAACTCAAAATTTACTGCTCGAAATAAGAACCTTCTAATCGCCGGGAGCATATTGATCGTGTTCTGGTATGATTTGATAAGCAGCCAGCGGCTCAGTGGAAAGGATATGGAACGATATTCGTGCCTATATCGGCATAAACTACTTGTAAAATTTGTACCGCTCGAAAAATATTGCGAACTTTGCGTTATGAATTTTTGCGAGTACATTCTCATTTGGAAAGCATAAGGATAAAGATATGGAAGCAAAGGAACTTTACGAGATTTACAAGAAACACCCTGCGGTAACCACCGACAGCCGTGATTGTCCTAAGGACAGCATATTTGTCGCTCTGAAAGGTGCGTCGTTCGATGGTAATAAGTTTGCCGCTATGGCTCTGGAGAAAGGTTGCAGCTATGCTATTGTTGACGAGAAGGAATATGCCGTCGATGGCGACGACCGATATATCCTCGTCGATGATGCCCTTGTGGCATTCAAGGAACTGGCCCGCGAGCACCGTCGTCAGTTCGACATACCGGTCATCGGCATCACCGGCACAAACGGTAAGACCACAACCAAGGAACTTATCTCTGCCGTGCTGGCCGAGAAATACAATGTCATGCACACCGAAGGCAACTTCAACAATGATGTAGGTGTGCCAAAGACTTTGCTCCGTCTGCGTCCGGAACATGAGATCGCCGTTGTCGAGATGGGTGCTTCACATCCCGGCGACATCAAAAAGCTGATAGACTATGTGGAGCCGACATGCGGAATGATTACCAATGTCGGACGTGCGCATCTGCAGGGCTTTGGCTCTTTCGAGGGTGTGAAGAGAACGAAAGGTGAGCTCTATGACTACATAAAGTCTCACAACGGACTGATATTCCTCAATGAGAGCAACCCGGACCTGGTGGAGATGGCCGGCAATCGGGAGATGCCACGTATAGAGACTTATGGCCGCGACGGTGAAGGTAGTATAACGGGCCATGTCGAGAGCTGTGCACCTTTCCTGAAGTTCTCTTGGCGCAGGAAAGGCTCAGAGGGGGAGTGTGAGGTGCAGACCCATCTTATCGGTGCTTACAACATCGACAATATGCTCGCCGCTATAACCATCGGCTTGCACTTTGGCGTAAGCTACGAGCAGATAAACCATGCCCTTGCCTCCTACATGCCCAGCAACGACCGCAGTGAGCTTACCGTTACTGAGCATAACCACCTTGTCGTTGACGCATATAACGCCAATCCGTCATCGATGGCAGCGGCACTGGAGAACTTTAAGCTGATGGACGTGCCGTCGAAGATGGCTATCCTCGGCGATATGCGTGAGCTCGGCGAGTACAGCGATGTGGAGCATCAGAAGGTCGTCGACAAGCTGAAGGAATATAATATAAATAATGTGTGGCTCGTAGGACCGGAGTTTGCCAAGACCAAGACCGACTTCCGTAAGTTCCAGAATGTCGATGAGGTCAAGGCGGAGATAGCGCGCCAGCAGCCGCAGGGACATTATATCCTCATCAAGGGCAGCAACGGCATACGCCTCTTCGAGCTTCCGGAACTGCTGTAGACCGTTATATCACACTCGTATATAACCGCCTGTTCCGCCAGTTCACTGGTGGAACAGGCGGTATTGAGCTTTATACGGTAAATTCCAACATCTCGGAGGCTTATCTTCACTAATAGTCATGAGTGGCTCATAGCCTTGGAGATCTACCTTATACTAATAGTCACGAGAGGCTCATAGCCTCGTAGATCTGCCTTATACTAATAGTCATGAGTGGCTCATAGCCTCGGAGGCTGGTTCTCAGTAACCCCAGGCTAAGCGAGCGAAGCGAGCGCAGCCTGGGGTAAACCAAGCGGCGTTCCGTCTCTCATTGCCTAGGTGTCGGGCGGCTGCAGGGTGCGGCCCTTGTGGCCGTCCGCAAACTATGGCACATGTTTTTTACGGACGGCCCCTAACCCTACCTAGCCGCACCCTGCAGCCGCCCGACACCACGCGCTAAATGGATACACGTCTGTCGTTAATTCTCATGTTACATTCTCTGCACCGAGACCGAAGGATTCCAAGGGGGTGGGATTTATCCCCATCCTCTAAGCGCGACTGTAATTTATAGCCTCGGAGAGGCTGGTTCTCAGTATCCCCAGGCTAAGCGAGCGAAGCGAGCGCAGCCTGGGGTGAGAAGATGCGTAAAAACCACTCAGTGCCTCGGAGAGGTACAGACACGTAATGTGTATGCCATAATTCCAGTAGTACATGGTAATAAGTATATGAATTTTCCAAAAAAATATTTGGATATAAAAAAATATCATCCTACATTTGCATTGTAAATATAACTAATTCATTTCTATGAGCTACACCAACCTACTGTATCATATTGTTATCCGAACCAAACGAAGTGAACGCACAATAACAACACAGTATGAACGCGACTTATATGCCTACATATATGCCATCGTTAAGTCATATAAGTGTGTCCTTTATCGGATTAATGGCATGCCAGACCACGTTCATCTTCTTGTCAGTATCACCCCTTCATTGGCACTGTCTGATTTTATGAGGAACCTTAAAACCTCTACAAGTAAAATGCTTCAGATACATAAAGATAAGTTTCCTATGTTTGACGGATGGGGTGCCGAATACTTTGCTTGTACCCTCAGCGAAAGTCAGAAAGAAACGGTGAGACAGTATATCATGAATCAGAAGGAACACCACAAGCAAATAAATACACGTGATGAAATAATTAAATTATGCAATGAATTCGGCATAACCTACAATGAGAAATACATATAATTCTTGTATCCCTTCTGATGCACACTACGTGTCTGAACCTCTCCGAGGCTCTGAGTGAATACTCTGCTATCGTCCACACCCCAGGCTGCACTCGCTCCGCTCGTTTAGCCTGGGGTTACTGAGAGTGTGCCGAGGCACTGCTCCATTTGTTTTAGGTTGCATTACCCCAGACTGCACTCGCTTCGCTCGTTTAGTCTGGGGTTATTTAGAGTGTGCCTCTCCGAGGCACTGATCCATTTGTTTTTGGGTTGCATTACCCCAGACTGCACTCGCTTCGCTCGTTTGGTCTGTGGTTATTGAGAGAGTGCCTCTCCGAGGCACTGATCCATTTGTTTTTGGTTGCATTACCCCAGACTGCACTCGCTTCGCTCGTTTAGTCTGGGGTTATTGAAAGTGTGCCTCTCCGAGGCACGGAGTGTAATCCCCCATCTGCTTATCTGGATGCGCTCGCTCCACGGAAACCTCTGTCACCCAATGTAGGGGTGGGGTTTATCCCCATCCTCCAAGCGCAACAGTGACTTACAGCCTCAGAGAGGCTGACTCTCAGTAACCCCAGGCTAAACGAGCGCAGCGAGTGCAGCCTTGGGGTAAGTAGGTGGCGGAACCTTACTCAGTGCCTCGGAGAGGTACATACGCGTAGTGTTCATCATTATATCCTAATGGTTGTCTTATAGGACTAATGGTGATAGCTTTATGTATGTACACACAACGTGTCTGAACCTCTCCGAGGCTCTGAGTGAATGCGAGCTTCCGACCTATACCCCAGACTGCGCTCGCTTCGCTCGCTTAGTCTGGGGTTACTGAGAGCGTGCCTCTCCGAGGCACTGAGTGGACAACACTATCCTTTCATCTGTCCCCCAGACTGCACTCGCTCCGCTCGTTTAGTCTGGGGTTATTGAGAGTGTGCCTCCGAGGCACTAATCTCGTTCCTACCCAAAATGATTAAAGTGAATGGAACACCCTGTCAGGTTAATGCTACCGCAACTCGTGTACATTAGCAATGGATTATGTGTCTATCGCTTTGAAATATTTGCTTTTTAAGCTTAAAAAGCTACTGAGGTTTGCAGATGAACGAAAAAAGATGGCATTTTCTTTTGCTATTCCACTTATTTGCAGTACCTTTGCACTCGCTAAAGAAAATAGCGTTCGGGATTTAGCGCAGTTGGTAGCGTACTACGTTCGGGACGTAGGGGTCGCTGGTTCGAGTCCAGTAATCCCGACAAAGCCGGAAGATGAACCAGTGTTCGTCCTCCGGCTTTTCGCTTTTATCTCCTTTCCTGTATTCGTCATAGAGACACCCACCTTACAAAGCCATGTAGGAGGCGACGCGTCTCGCGTCGCGATTGTTTCTTGCAAGGTTATATGGTTTTGTGACGCGGGACGCGTCACCTCCTACACGCTCATCTCTTGGCGTTAATAATAATATGAACCAATATTCTTGAAGCAATACTCACACAGAGACACGGAGACACAGAGTATCAGAGACGGGCACCTTATTATATATAGAGTTCACAGAGACGGCTTCGCCGTAAAGAGTTCACGAAACATGCACATCGCAGAAATCGTCGTATTCTCTTTAAGGCGAAGCCTTCTCTGTGCTCTGAGTCACGAGTGAGTCTCTGTGGCTCTGTGTCTCTGTGTGAGCCTTACAAAAACACCTCGTGAGAATCGCATTTTCGAGAATTCCCTTTTAGAGGTACAGAGTGCTTTTTAAGCTTTTTTGGACACCCATATTAAAGTACACTAATGTTGATTATCAATGCGTTACAAACCTATCTCCAAAAAGTGACGAAGACAGATGAACCAGTGTTCGTCCTCCGGCTTTTCGCTTTTATATTCCTTCTCTCATATATGCAAGTAAGTTGTTCAATTTGTTGTACCCATTTTTGCTCAGGAACGGGATCAGTGCCTCGTAGTGGTACTGGGACTCTTCACACCCTTTTCTTATTTTACGGGAGTAACACCCGCTTGCAGGGTGCGGCCCTTGTGGCCGTCCGCCATATAATGTCGCCTATATTTTCCTTTCTATTCGGATGGCCTCTAACCCTACCTAGCCGCACCCTGCAAACGGATATCCGCCGATAGAGTGGGAACTTCATATTGAACGCCCCAATATGCAGGTAGGGAGTTTATTCGTTGTATCCATTCATTTGTTTTCCCACTTTCGGATAGAACGGAATTAGAGCCCATGAGACATATTTTCAGTGACACAGAGCGTACGAAGGAGCGCGGTCTTGAGTATGGTGATAGGCGAGTAATCACTCACTGTCTCAATAGGTACACTAATTGGGGATACTGACTTAAGCTGAAATAAAATGTGTAAATAAAATTCAAATTCAGACTTTTTGAAATTCTCTTTGTAACCCACTGTAATTCAGTGGCTTGCATTTTCCGTACACTTGCGTTCTATTTTCCGTATACTTTTTTGTAAATGTGGCACATTTACGATGTATTTTCCGTACACTTACAACGCAAGTGTACTACACCTATTTTTATGTAAATATTTTTGATAATTTATAGAGCAAAAAGAATGGAGCTGAACGGTTCATCTGCTTGATAAAGGCAAGTAAAAAGACAGCGCTCCTAACTTGATAAATACAAGTGAATACTCAGTGCTTTGGAGAGGGACTCAGACACGAAGTGTGCAATCATGTTGAGCCCCCTATATTAATAAGTAATGTATGGCCTGAGGCGGTGTATCTCTTCCGGTGGGAAATCCTTGAGAAGGGCGAGCTGGGAGATGTCGGTAATCTTGCCTTTCAGTCGCCGGTAGTCGCATATCTCACGCGCCTGGTAGAAGTTTATGTATGGATGGCGACGCAGCTGGCTAAGCGTCAGCGTGTTGATATTTATCTTTTCTGTATGAGCAGAGACTATCTTGAAATACGACAGAGCCTCTTCCGGAAACCCTTCTATCTCCTTTAGCTGATTTACCGATACATACCCTCCAAGGCGTTTCCCGTAGTTTACTATCTGCCGTGCCCACCAAGAGCCGATGCCGGGGACCTTCTTCAGCTCTGTCGTGTCAGCTCTGGCCAGGTCTATGCTCTGGCCCTCATGGAGCTTGTAAGGGAAGAGTAACGTATCGCGTTTATATTCGCTCTGCTTATACTCCCCTGCAAAGCGTTGCCGTGGCCTAACGAAGTTGACGGCAGGAGCGTAGTCGTCGGAAATCTGTATGTATGGTCGCATGTCGGCATACTGCTTCCGCGTCAGGCCATAGACCCTGGCGAAGTCCTCCGGCGTACGGAACACGCCGCCCTTGGCCCTGTACTTATATATGGAACGCACCTGCCATGGTGCCAGTCCTAACCGAAGCAGCTGAGTGCTGTCGGCAGTGTTTGGGTCGAAAGCGAACAGCTCCGCTGTCCGTCCGTCCTCGGTGCGGTATGGTCGTGGCTTGACGTAAGGGTAACGGCCGTTACGCTGCAAGATACTGTCCGTGGCCATAGAGTCGGCGACGGTAACTGTCGTTTTCTTGTTCCGTCCACCGAGAAAGAAGAGTATGGAGGCTCCGAGGACGAGGAGCGAGAGGATGAACAGAAAGACGCTCCGGTCGGATTTGTTTATACGGAAGAAGTCGCTGATGCGCATGGTAGGGTAGAGGTTTGAAGAAAGAAAGTGGCGGTAAATTCATGTCTGCCGTCCTTATATCAGTCCGGCCTGATGAAGGAAGATGGCTGCGATGCATATAGGACAGACAAAGCGTATGAAGAACAGCCAGATGCCATAGAGGCTGCCGCGGACCGTTCCCCAGTTGGTGAATTCCTGTTTTACGATATGCTTCGGCACCACCCATCCTATGAAGATACATGTCAGCAGAGAGCCTAGTGGCAGCATGAACTGTGCTGTCAGGAAGTCGCAGAAGTCCATGAGACTCTTTCCCGCTATGGTGAAGTCCTTCACTGCTCCGCAGGAGAGCGAGCAGAAAACTGCTATCAGCGAGCATGTCGTCGTAACGATTATCGCTGCTCCCTTACGGCTCGTGTGCAGCTGCTCGCGGAAGAAGGCCGTTCCTATCTCGTGCATGGAGATCGTCGACGTCAGTGCGGCAAGGACCAACAGGGCGTAGAACAGTATAGAGATGACATATCCTAATCCGGGAAGGAACGCGAAGGCCTTGTCGAAGACGGTGGGCAGCGTGATGAAGATCAGCGACGGCCCACTGTCGGGATTTACGCCGACGGAGAAAGCCGCCGGGAATATCATCAGTCCGGCCATGATGGCGATGCCCGTGTCGATAAGTGCTATCTGTGCCGCTGACTTATAGAGATTTGTCTGACGGCTGAAGTATGACGCGTAGGTGCAGAGACATGCCGTTCCAAGGCTCAGCGAGAAGAAGGCCTGCCCCAGAGCGTCGAGGAAGACATCGTGTGTGAGCTTCGAGAAGTCAGGGTTGAAAAGAAAGCTGATGCCTTTTCCGGCTCCGTTGAGCGAGCAGGAGGCTATGACGATGGCTATGAGGAGCACGAAAAGGGTAGGCATGAGGATGTTTGACGCCTTCTCAATGCCTTTTCTGACACCCTGCGTGATGACAACATGGGTCATGAGGACGAAGGCTACGGCCCATAACGTGGGCTTCACGGGGTCGGAGGAGAAGGCCGTGAAATAGTCTTTGACGGCTGTGGCGTTGCCGCTGATGCCACCGAAGATGGAGACGAAGAGGTATTGCATGCACCATCCGGCTACTACAGCGTAGAAGCCGAGGATGATCGTCGACGTTATGACGCCCAAGATGCCTACCAGCCCCCACGCTTTTCCTTTTCCGAAGGAGATATACGCGTCGGCGGCGTTGGATGCTCCGTGGCGTCCTACGATGAACTCCGCAATCATTCCCGGTATTCCCAAGAGGAACACGCAGATGATGTATATGACGATGAAGGCCGCTCCGCCGTTCTGTCCGGCCATGAACGGGAACCGCCAGATGTTACCCAGTCCGACGGCACTGCCGGCCGTGGCGAGGATAACGCCAATCTTTCCAAAGTTTGCCCTTGTTTCCATAGGTTCAAATAGTTTAATCTAATCGCATATCGTTTCTGCTCGTCCTCCGAGGAAACGTGTCCCGTATTTTGCCGCACTATATTATTCCGAACTGATGGAGGAATATGCCGAGGATGCACAGCGGACAGACAATGCGCACGAGGAAGTAGTAGACGTTGAAGAGTGTCCCGTGGAGAGTCCCCCAGTTGGTGAACTCATCCTTGACGAGCTTCTTCGGTACGTACCATCCTATGAAGAGACATGTGAGGAAACCGCCGATGGGCAGGAAAATCTGACCTGTTACGAAGTCGAAGATGTCAAACAGGTCCTTGCCTCCTATGGAGAGGAAGTGCCACTGGCCTATCGACATGGAGCAGAGGAAGCCTATGATGATGCACGTTACGGTAACTATCGTCGCGCCTTTCTTCCGGCTGATATGCAGTTCCTCCTGAAAGAACGCCGTGCTGACCTCGTGGAGCGAGATGAGTGATGTCAGGGCCGCCATGGAGAGCAGCAGGTAGAAGGCCAGGGAGATGATGAAGCCTACGATGGGCATGCCTGCGAAGGCCTTGTCGAAGACATTCGGCAGGGTGATGAATATGAGTGATGGACCGCTGTCGGGACTCACGCCGACGGAGAATGCCGCCGGGAATATCATCAGTCCGGCAAGGATGGCTACGAAGGTGTCTATGGCGCATATCTGACCGGCCGTGTTTACGAGGTTCGTCTGACGGGTGTAGTATGACGCGTAGGTGCATATGCAGCCCATGGCGATGCTCAGCGAGTAGAAGCTCTGTCCCAGAGCACCGAGGAAGACGTCGCTGGTGACCTTCGAGAAGTCGGGCTTGAAGAGGAAGTCTATGCCCTTCTGCGCGTTCGGAAGCAGACAGCTCGACACGACGATGACGAGCAGCAGTATGAACAGTGTTGGCATCATAATCTTCGACGCCTTCTCTATTCCGTTGCGGATGCCGTGGATGATGACATAATGTGTGATGAGGAATATTGCCACCATCCACACTATCGGCTCCCAGGGGTTGTCGACAAAGTTGTTGAAGAACTGCTTGTAATACTCCGGAGTGCCGTGGAGCTGTCCGAGAACCGAAGCGAAGACATACTCCATGCACCATCCCGACACCACGGCATAGTAGCCGGTGATGAGGAAACCGGTCAGCACACCGAGGTAGCCGACCCACTTCCATGGTGTGCCGTTTGCCAGCTTGGTGTATGCCCGTGCCGTATTCGAGGCCGCATGACGGCCTATGATGAACTCGCTGAGCATGCACGGCATGCCAAGGAGCAGCACGCAGGCTATATAAATAATGATAAACGCGGCACCGCCGTTCTCACCCGCCATATAGGGAAAACGCCATACGTTGCCAAGGCCGACGGCACCTCCTGCGGTGGCGAGGACCATTCCTATTTTACTTCCAAAACTTGCTCTCTCTGTTTTTGTCATTAATATTTCTCTTTAAAATCACTGCAAAATTATAAAAAAATATCTACTTTTGCATAAAAATTGTAACTAAACATAGTTTCTTATGCGTAAATTTATACTGACATACCCCTTTTCTATTCTTTTTGCAGTGTTTATATGGGTCATTTGTCTCATTCCGATACCCGAGACGCCGCTCAGCGATGTGCGGATGATAGACAAGTGGACACATATAGCCCTGTACTTCATTTTCAGCAGTGTGATAGGTCATGAGTACTTCCGGGCAAACAAAAAAGCCACTCCGGCGCAGCTGGTGCTGCCGGAATGGCTTCTTCCTGTTGTTATGGGTGGTCTGGTGGAGATAGTTCAGGCTACCTGCACCAATGGGGTGCGCTCCGGAGAGTGGCTCGACTTCTTTGCTGACGCCATAGGCTCCACTCTCGCGCTCGTCATGGGCTTCGTCTTTGTGAAAATCCGTGGACGGAAAGGCTGAGACTGTCTTCAGATGCGGGGGTCAGCGGTACTCTTCCGGAAGGGTGCCGCGCCACATCTTGAACGGATACTGGCGCATGTGGGAGTTGTAGAAACGGCGGTCGCCGGTAACCTCCATGCCGATGAAGTCGGGCTTTTCGAACGCCTCGTCCTCACTGCCTAACTCCACCTCCGCCATCACCAGTCCGTCGTTGTCGCCGTGGAACTCGTCGACCTCGAAGGTGTGGCCTCCCACCGGCACAAGATAGCGGTGCTTGTCGATGACTCCCGGCTCGCAGAGGTCCATGAGATGGTGAGCCTCGTCGAGAGTTATCTCCTTCTCAAACTCATATCGCGTCATTCCTCCGTCGCGCGACGGTCCTTTGATGGTAAGGTAAGCCTTATCATCACGGATACGGACGCGCACCGTGTTGACAGCAGCGAAGTATCCTTGCTGTATATGGCTGGACGATGTGGCGTAATGCTTCCAGTCCATGCTCTTATGCACCAGGAACTTGCGTTCTATTTCCAGTCCGCTCATTACTGCATTAGTATGCTTGTGATGGCAAAGATGATAGCCAATGCCACCAAGACTCCGAATATCCAGTTAATGACGTGGTTTGCCTGTTGTTCTTGTTTTGCGTCGCGAATCTTGCGACGCTCTTTGCTTTTTTCGCTCATAGTAGTATAGTTTATTCCCATAGAGCCCCGTCCTTTGTTGGGATATGCCGCCAAAGGTTCACAGAAGCCTGCGTGGGATTGGTTAAATATTGATTTTATGTTGGTTTATCGTTTTATTCGTCGTGGAACTCCATGAGGTAAGCCTTGATGAAACCGTCAATCTTGCCGTCCATAACACCGTCGACATCAGATGTCTGGTATCCTGTGCGGTGGTCCTTGACCCTTCTGTCGTCGAAGACATACGACCTTATCTGGCTTCCCCATTCTATCTTTTTCTTCCCGGCCTCTATCTTGGCCTGCTCAGCCTGCTTCTTTTTCAGCGCACGGTCATAGAGCTGGCTCTTAAGAAGGAGCATGGCCTTAGCGCGGTTCTTAGGCTGGTCGCGCGTCTCGGTGTTCTCGATGAGGATTTCTTCCTTCTCTCCTGTGTCCGGATCCTCGTACTGGTAGCGCAGACGGACACCCGACTCCACCTTATTGACATTCTGACCGCCGGCGCCCGACGATCGGAAGGTATCCCAGCTGACCTTTGCAGGGTCCACGTAGACCTCGATGGTGTCGTCGACGAGTGGTGTTACGAATACTGAGGCGAAGCTTGTCATGCGCTTTCCCTGTGCGTTGTACGGGCTGACACGCACCAGACGGTGCACACCGTTTTCGCTCTTAAGGAACCCGAAAGCATATTCTCCACCTTCGATGGTCATCGTTACGCTTTTTATGCCGACCTCTTCGCCCGGCTGCATGTCGGTGACGGTGACCTTATAGCCGTGGGCCTCCGACCAGCGGGTGTACATCCTCATGAGCATCTGTGCCCAGTCCTGTGCCTCCGTGCCACCGGCACCGGAGTTTATCTTCAGTACCGCGTCCATGGAGTCCTCGTCCTTGCGCAGCATGTTCCTCAGCTCCAGGTCCTCGATGGCCTTTATAGCCTTGTCGTAATCGGCATCCACCTCCTCTTCCGAAACCAGTTCGTCCTTGTGGTATTCGAAGGCCAGCTGAAGTTCGTCGGCCAGGGTACGTACGTTCTCATAGCCTTTAATCCATTTCTCTATGCCCTTTACCTTCTTCATCTGCGCCTGCGCTGCCTTGGGATCATTCCAGAAGTCTGGGTCCTGGGTGCGCAGCTGTTCCTCTTCGAGCTGTACCTTCCGCTCGTCTATTCCGAGATAGCGGTGCAACGCATCAGCGCGCTCCATCACATCTTTTAGTTGGTCTGCTGTAATCATTTGTCTTTTATTCTTCGTACATCTTGTCGATAACGTCCTTGAAGTTCTTATTGATGACGTTTCTCTTCAGTTTCAGGGTGTTGGTGAGTTCACCGTTCTCCATGGAGAAGTGGTGGGCGATGAGCGTGAAGCGCTTTATCTGCTCATAGCTGGCAAGCTGCTGCTGCAGCGTTTCTATGCGCTCCCTTATAAGGTTGTTTATCTTCTCGTTGGCGCACAGGTCTTCACGGGTCTCAAACGGAATGCCGTTGTCGTGTGCGTATTCCTCAAGTTCGCGGAACTCCGGTACGATAAGTGCACTGACAAACTTCCTCTTGTCGGCGATGACGGCTATCTGGTCGATATATTTGTCGACGAGCAGCTTAGCCTCCAATGATTGTGGTGCGATATACTTGCCGTTCGACGTCTTGAAGAGATCCTTGATACGCTCCTCCAGATACAGCTCTCCGTCGCGGAGGTATCCCGCGTCGCCTGTATGGAAGAAGCCGTCGGGGTCGAAGACCTTTGCGTTGAGTTCCTCGCGGTGGAAATATCCCTTGGTGATGGTTGGTCCCTTGAGCAGTATCTCGTTGTTCTCGCCAATCTTTATCTCGATGCCGTCGAGCGGACGTCCCACAGAACCGATGGTGTAGGGCTCTCCCTTGCGGTCGCAGCTCACTGTGGCGAGGCTTTCTGTCAGTCCGTAGCCCACTATCATGAATATGCCTATGCTGTGGATAAATTCCTCCACCTCAGGAGATACCGTCGCGCCGGCGGTAGGGAAGATGTTCGGATGCTCCAGTCCCAACTGCTTGCGCACCAGACTGAGCACACTCTTGTTGACCGCGGCATATTCCATCCTCAATGTCAATGGCGGACGGCGTCCGCGGCTGAGGTATTCGATGTTGTGCTTCCGTCCCACGCTGAGCGCATAATGGAAGAGCTTCCTCTCAACGGGATTAGACTCCTCGATTTTCTTCTTCACGGCTATATAGACCTTTTCCCAGAAACGCGGCACCGCCGACATGGAAGTCGGATGCGTCTGCCGCATACTCTGCTGTATCTCCTTAGGATAGGTGTTGATGATGAGCTGTGCTCCCACGGACAGTCCGAGATAAGCCCAGCCGCGTTCGAAGATATGTGTGAAAGGAAGAAAATCGATGATGCGGTCCTTGTCGGTTACCGGCACGCATTTCGCATTGCTTCTGAGGGCTGCGTCATACTGTTTGTAAGAGAGCATGACGCCCTTGCTGTCGCCCGTTGTACCACTGGTGTACAGTATATTGCAGATGTCGTCCATCGAGGCCTCGCTCCACAGCTTTTCCACCTCCGGCTGCCGTGGCAGTTTTTCGCCGAGCTTTATGAAGTCGGAGAAGTATAGCGCGTTGGGGTCGTGGGTGCTGATGCGAACACTCTGGTCGAAGACCACTATGCGCTCCAGTGTCGGACAGAGCGCGAAGATACGGTGGGCCTTGTCGTACTGCTCCTGCTCTCCCACGAAGATAACCTTCACTCCGCCATCCTGAACCATATACTGTATCTGCTGTTCGGAACTGGTGGCATAGAACGGGATGCTGATGACGCGCACGCCATAGGCTCCGAAGTCGGTATACAGGTACTGGATGCAGTTCTGCGAGAACACCGCTATACGGTCCTGGGGCTTCAGCCCGAGGTTAAGAAGAGCATTCGACACCTGCTTTACCCTCATGGAGAACTGGTCCCATGACACCATCTTCCACTGCAGCGACCCGAAGTTGCGGAATGTTAGCGCAGGACGCGAGCCGTATTTCTTAGCTTGTTCGTGAATAAGTACTGATAGATGACACTGAGTCTGCATAATGTTCTGTTTATATTAATATTTGCAAAAGTAATGAAATTGGCAGACAATACAAAGAAATCGAACAAAAAAATAACGTCCTGCGTTTTGTGTTTCCGTCTTATTGGGGTAACTTTGTAATCGAATCAAGCAGAACCCACATGACAATAACCGATTACACCAATGAGGCCATCGACCTCCTGAAACATCTTATAGCCACCCCTTCCATCAGTCGCGATGAGAAACGTGCCGCCGACGTGATGCAGCAGTGCATGGAAAGCTACGGACTGACCACGCACAGGATAAAGAACAACGTATGGACTATAGGCCCTGACTACGACAGTCACCGTCCGACCATTCTGCTCAACGCGCATATAGACACCGTGAAAGCCGTCAGCTCGTGGACCCGCGACCCCTTCCAGCCGTTGGTAGAGGACGGAAAACTCTTCGGACTGGGCTCCAACGACTGTGGTGGCGGCCTCTGCTCACTGCTCCAGGTCTTCCGTTTTCTGACATCGAAGGCTCAGAGCTATAATCTTATTTACTTAGCCTCGGCTGAAGAGGAGGTGTCGGGAAAGGATGGGATAAGCCTTGCGCTGCCCGAACTGCCATCCATCGACGTTGCCATCGTCGGTGAGCCGACGGGTATGCAGCCCGCCATTGCTGAGAAAGGGCTGATGGTCCTCGACATGACGGCCCATGGGAAATCGGGACATGCTGCACGCAACGAAGGCGTGAATGCTATCTATGAGGCGCTGCCAGACATAGAGTGGGTCCGCGATTATAAGTTCCGAAACGTCAGCAAGTATCTCGGACCGGTGAAAATGACGGTGACGGTCATCAATGCGGGCACACAGCACAACGTCATTCCCGATGAGTGCCGTATGCTCATCGATGTAAGGACGAATGAGAAGTACACCAATGAGGAGGTTTTCGACATCATATGCCGTCATGTTCATAGCGACCTCCATGCTCATAGCTTCCGTCTTCAGCCCTCACATATCAGCTCCGACCATCCTCTTGTGCGCCGCTGCGTGGACATGGGCATGACGCCTTACGGCTCTCCTACGCTCTCCGACCAGGCCCTTATGTCGTTCCCGTCGTTCAAGCTCGGTCCTGGCGAGTCGTCGCGGTCGCATTCCGCCGATGAGTTTATCCGGCTCTCGGAGATAGGAGATGCAGTAGGGAAGTATATACAACTGCTCGACGGTGCCGCGGTTTGATGGCGTCGCATCCCTGATTGTCCTTCACTGAAGCTTGGCTTTTAACCTGCTTTAACTTGCACCGGTAACATTTGTGCCCAAAAAGGGTAGCGGGAAATGTGTAATTTTGCAATTCGGAAATAGAATAAATCAATATAATGAGTCTGGAACACGATAAATGGGTGGTAAGAAAGATGGTGGAGATATACTGCCGCTACCACCTCCACACAACGACAATCGCTCCGGAATACCAACATCTCATGGATTATGCCTGCCGCCGACTTGAGAACTGTCGCTTTGGTGAGAAGAAACGGGCGTGCAAGTGCTGTCCGGTCCACTGCTATGCGCCGAAGGAACGGGAGGAGATAAGAAAGATAATGCGCTGGTCGGGACCACGGATGTTGTTATATTCGCCTAAAGACGTGATACTTCATCTTCTCGGACGATGAGGCTTCCGGTGCTCTTTTGTAAAATGAAGGAAAGTTTTTGCAGAACGTATATATGTTTTTTTGGATAGTACCTTAAGCGTAAGGGCATAAAAAAAGGACTACCGCTGTAGTCCAACCTTTGTTAACCTTAAATCTAATACTATGAAAAACACATTGCAAAAATAAAATATAAAGATGAGAAAACGAACACTCCTTGCCGGAATGTGTGCGCAAACAGTGTTTTTCTTGACGTAAGTCAATTTTTGTTTTTATTGTTAAATCAATGACAAATTTGCAAAGAAATGAAAATAAAGCTCGTGACTGACGTTTTTCCCGACTTAAAATTTGGCGTTAAGGAAATAATTGTCTACCTTTGCAATTCATAAAATTGGTATAAAGGGACAAAACATGTATAGGATTCCGACGTCTGCGTACGTTGGAATTCTTTATTTTTTGCGTCTTTTCAAAACCTGAACATTAATAATTTTAAATTGATTAGATTATGGCATACATGTCACAAGAGGGCTACGACAAGCTCGTAGCGGAGCTCCATCGACTGGAGTCTGTAGAGCGCCCGAAGGCTTCGGCTGCCATAGCAGAGGCCGCCGACAAGGGCGATTTAAGTGAAAATTCAGAATACGACGCTGCAAAGGAGGCTCAGGCTCACCTCGAGGCAAAGATCAACGATATGAAAATGACCATCGCACAGGCAAAGATTGTGGATATGTCGCGTCTGAGCACTGACACGGTACAGCTCATGTCGACTGTCGTCATGACCAACCAGGCCAACGGCCATCAGATGAAATACACCATTGTCAGCGAGAGTGAGGCAAACCTTAAGCAGGGGAAAATCTCCATCAAGACACCTATTGCGCAGGGACTGCTCAATAAGAAGGTAGGCGATATCGTGGAGATAAAAATCCCACGTGGTGTCATGAAGGTAAAGATAGAGAGTATCAGCATTGAAGGATAAAAGGAGACAGAACTATGGCAACAATATTCAGTAAGATAGCTGCTGGCGAGATACCAAGCTATAAGTGCGCCGAGGATGAGAACTTCTATGCTTTCCTCGACATCAATCCTGTCGTGAAGGCTCACACCCTCGTTATTCCGAGAAAGGAGATAGACTATATCTTCGACATGGACGACAAGGACCTTGCCGCTTTTGAGGTCTTCGCCAAGAAAGTGGCGCACGCCATCAAGGCTGCTTTCCCATGTAAGAAGGTCGCAGAGGTGGTCCTAGGCCTGGAGGTTAACCACGCTCATATCCACCTGCTGCCTATCAACAGTGAGGCTGATGTGGACTTCCATCATCATGTGAAGCTCACTGATGACGAGCAGAAGGCCATCGCCGCAAAGATTTTTGCGGAGTTCAAGAAAGAGAACTAACGACGTCCTCATCATAAGGTGAGGATACGTTCCACTGCATAACCGTAAAGGCGGCATCCGGGTCCCCGGGTGTCGCCTTTACGGTTTTCTTGTTTTGGGCGTTTTGTTTGTGGGTAAGGATATATCGTCTCTTCGGAGTCTTTTGTTTGGGAATGGAACACATGTGTATAAAACGATAAAAAGCTGAGTGGCAACATGATTGCCAACCAGCTTCTTAACGACGTTGTCCTAGGCGGATTCGAACCACCACTGACAGAACCAAAAACTGTAGTGCTACCATTACACCATGGGACAAAATGTGGATGCAAAGGTAAGGAGTTTATTTGAATAATCCAAATAATAATCCATTTTTCGTCATAGTGGCGTTATCCTGGGCTGTAATATAATCCATCTGTGTCATATTGTCCATTCCTTCATCAACGTGAGTCCTATAATATTTTTTTGGTATCACACGACTGCAGGGCGCGGCCCTTGTGGCCGTCCGCTTGCTACTGGAATAATTTTATGTATCCTTCTGCTTGTTGCGGTTATGTTTTTATTTGGCGGACGGCCCCTAACCCTACCTAGCCGCACCCTGCAGTTGTCGGTAATCCAACCGGTTGCTTGTACGTTTGACGGTGGATGTACGACATACTCATATTGCTTACGCCCAACGGATGAAATTATCTTCGCGAGGTTCTGGCGTGTGCAGGGCGCGGCCCTTGTGACCGTCCGCAAAAAAGTACATAATAATTTTATGTTATGGACGACTACATGGGCGCACCCTGCATTGAATAAGATTGGATGGAATATGTTATAGGTGTCTGCTTTATAAAAAACAATCATATCAATTTTTGTGGTGGTTGCTACGATAATTATCTCCCAGTAATGTAATAGATTGTCGTGGAGAATAATTTTCCGTCGTCTTATGCGACATTAGCAGAAGAAAAAATGGTAACTTTGCACCCCGTTAGACTTCTCTTGCCGTTGCGCTGAGGCTTATGTGGCAAAGGAGGAACTTTAAATACAGCATATCTATGGAATACATGTCACAAGAGGGCTTCGACAAGATTAACGACGAGCTCAACGAACTTATAAAGGATAAACTGCCGAAAGCCATCCAGGCTATCTCCGAGGCGCGCGATAAAGGCGACCTCAGTGAGAACTTTGAGTACCATGCTGCCAAACGTGAGCATGGACATATACTTTGGCGTATACATTTCCTTCAGAAGATACTGTCGAACGCCCGTGTTATGCCAGCTTCACAGATGGAGACGGACACTGTACAATTGCTCACGAAGGTGGAACTTCTGAATGTGGCCAACAACAAAACCATGACTTACACCATTGTGAGTCCGCATGAGGCAAACACCAGGGAAAGGAAGATTTCCATAAAGTCACCTATCGCCAAGGCTTTGCTGAATAAGAAGAAGGGGGATGTTGTGGAGGTCCACGTACCTATCGGAACCATAAAACTCCGGATAGAGAACATCAGCAGATAGACTGGCTTGACGAATTTAACTTCATGTGAGGATGAAGTTAATATCATGTGAGGATGAATTTACAAACGTTTATACAGAAATTTAGCAAGATTTCCAACGCTTGTTTTTACTGCCTTACAAATGATTGTTCGCTGCGTAGATTTTAATCATTCCCTGCGTAGCGAACGATCTTTTTCTTAGCGTTACAACATTCGGAACATAGCTTCGACCCCACAAGAACATAGCTTCGACCCCCTAAAGAAATGATGCAACCGCTGAAACCTTTCAAGGATATTTATGTGATATATGTTGCAGCATATCCGGTGCAGGGGAGGGCTTCATGCCCTTCCTAAAAAAATGTCCCAACCTCTGAAAAATATCAAGAATTAGAGAATTAAAGATTTATTACAAATGACCCAAACGCTTTAAGAAAGATGTCGAACATTGTTTTAGGAAGGGCATGAAGCCCTTCCCTGCACTGCCCCGACTTCGGCATTTTTTTGTAGTGAGCAAATACTTCCTGTGATTATAAGACTTTTAATGTAGGTTGTAGCATAGCAAGGCTTTTATGTTTTTTTGTCTGAATAGACGGCACAGATGATAAAATAGGCTTACGTATTGACGAAGTCAAAAAAATCGTAACTATTCAGCGAATGCTGGCAGAAAAACAGGATGACAGTTACGAGCGGAGAAGTTAGCGGTGAGGATATTGATGTCACCCAAAGGGGCGGGGTTTATCCCCGCCCTATTGTTGTCATACGTTGAATTTATAAAATATCAATGATTTTTCATTTGCGGGGTGAGGGCGGGGATAACCCCCGCCCCTAGAGACCAATCATCCGTGAGTGAAATCCGTGAGAGATGACGCTTATCACATTCTATTCTGACTTAATAAAACAGGGATCAGTAGACATACTTCTTCCCGTTATGGATATAGATGCCATGCTTAGTCGGCTTGCTTATGCGCACGCCGGAAACAGTGTACCAGACATTAGAGTCAACAGCTTCTGATTTAGACACACCATTTATTCCTGTGGTTGGCTTTACCTTTGTAATGGTCATGGTGAACACACCGTCAACATAGTATCCCCGGTTGTGGAAAGACAGATTGTCGGTCTGATTGCCATTTCCATCATTGAAAATAATCCCAGCCTTGCTCGTGCTTTCAGTCTCAGAAGGCATGTCCGCCATCTGGTTGGAAGAGAAGGTGTATTTGTAGACAGGAACTCCAGCTGACGTCTCGCCCACCTTTGTCATCTGCGCTCCCGGCCACGCACCTACAATGGCGGTATTGGCAGCACTGAAAGCGTAGATGTACGATTTAGTACTGCTTTCCAGGAACACACAGTTCTCGTCGGCACTCTCCAATTCCGGCTCAAAAGAGTTGTCATTACCCGGACGATTGTCCGTTACCGATGCAGTCCCGTCACTGACCTTATAATACACATCGGAAGTAACGTCTTTAATGTTAGCTGTAAGCTTGTCAGCGTCGCTGGCACCCGCTTTCGTCGTAAGAATGAAATTAATCGACGACACTCCTTCCGGAGCAGTGTAAACATACCATCCGCTCGTATATGAAGACATTTCCTTCATGGTTGCCCACGACCCATTAGGTTCTACAACCTTATTGCTGGCATCTGTATACCATACATATATGTAAGGCGCAGTGGATGACTGGACGTAAACGCTGATAACCGCATTGGGATCGCGCTTGGTAAACGTTACCGCGCCTGTCTTCTCCTTGCCCTCACTGTTCGTGGCTCCCCATGAGAGGGTGATATCCGTGCCGTAGTCGACACCCGCACCGATGGTTACCGTAGAAGCAGTGTTGGCAGAAACCGTTGTTTTCGAGCCGTCGCCGACCTGGTACCAATAAGAAGTGGAATTGGCGTTTGGAGTCAGCGTAACGTCCTTGGTATCAGTGGTGAACACTCCTCCCTCAGGAGAAACCGTAATCCCCGCATCATTGGACGGAGCCCCATAGAGTACTGCAATACCCGAAGCGTCGGTTGTTCCGCTGATGTTAGTCGTTGTTATAGTCCATGTGTTGCCCGACACGCGGTCAGTATATGTTCCTGGCGTGGCGTATCCGCCACCATTGGCGATAGAGACATTTCCTGCTCCGGCAAAGTTAACGACAATGGCACCGCCATCCTTTCGCGTTATTGACGCTGCGGAGCCGTTGCCCGTATAGTAGTCTGCCTTTCCGTCCATGGCGTTATGGAAGAGGTTGACCTCTGCCACCGACTTGGATGTGAAGTGGGTGGAGCCTTTTACACCTGCACGTGCAGATGTCCCTGCAACAGTTGGACGCGAAAGATAGAGAGCCGGAATCTCGTTATGGCTTGCCGCAACAGCATAAGCACGGTCGACAACCTCCTGAGAAACACCTACTGAGGCGCCATCGTTATTGCAATAAGTATCATGACTTTCGCCCCAGTAAACGAGTTTATTTGTTTTGTACGTGAACGAATAGTTGCCGCCGCCATAAGGAGTTGCTTGTCCATTCTTGGCAGAGCCAAGGACATTGTTTGTTCCATAAGGAGAGTCGGTAATGCTCATGTAGGAAAGATACTCTGGAATAAGAGTAGCATCGTTACCACCAGTATTATTGAGGATCTCACCATAGTTGAACATTGTCTTATCAAGGACATTCTCCCAGAACGAATCGCCTTCTGATGGCAGGCCGATATGTTTTGCAGCATCCCAGCGGATTCCGTCAACGCCAATAGCCTTCAGGTTCTGAATGAAAGCCTTCATCCTTGACTGTACAGTAGAGTTGTTGGTGTTAATATCACGAAGACCACTGACATCATTGTTTATTACCTGTGTACGGTCGTTCCAATTAGAAACATTACCATTGCCATGATAGTACTCACTACTCTTCCATTCGTTATCGACATAATTAACACCATCGGCATGATTAGCGACAACATCGACAATAACCTTGATTCCTACAGCGTGAGCAGCAGTACAAAGAGCCTGAAGTTGGTCCTTGGTTCCAAGAGTGTTTGGTCCAATCTCAGACGGATTGCGTGGACGATAGAGAGTGCTCCACTCTGTATCACCGGTATAATTCTTCTGCGCCGGCGATGTCTGCACGGCGGTGAAGCCTGCATCCTTGATGCTTTGCAGCGATGCCTGGATGTCAGTGTACTTCCAATCGAAGCAGTGGAGGATTGTTCCTTGCTGGATGGTCTCCATCTGGGCGAACGATGCTCCTTGCCAAGCGAGCATGAAGGCGAAGAGAAGACCGAGTTTTCTGAAAATTTTCTTCATATTAGTTAGTTTTCTTTATATTGTTTGTGGAGAGGAGGGCTGCAATGCTATTGCAGTCTGCCAAGCGAGTATTGCACCCTGCCGGAGGATGGATGCAGCCTTCTGAGCGAGGGTGCATCCTGCCGGACGAGGGGGAAATGGTGCGCTTATCTGATGACGTATTTTTTGCCGTTGATGATGTAAACACCCGACTTCAGGATGAATGACGCGGCCTCAAGGCTGCCCACGCGAGCGGCGACACGGCCGTTGAGGTCGTAGACGGTCAGCACTCCCGTGGTCGGTGACGTTACGTTGCTGATGCCGGTGGCTATGCCCGTCTTGGTGTAGTAGCCTCCGTTGGTGAAGGCGAATGTAGATGTCTGATTCTCACCATTGCCATTGTTATTCCAAATGATGTTGGCAGGCATGTCAGTGAGCGTTCCGGTGTATGTCCACTCCCAGATGTCATAGCCGTCAGAAGACTTCACGTTCAGCTTCGTGGCCTTGTCGCCAGGCCATTTCGTAGTGTTGTAGCTTACCTTGTCTGACCATACCCATGCGTGAACATCGCTCCATCCGCAGTCGTTCACGAAGTAGGCGTGTATCTTCTGATTATCGGATTTAGTGTAGGTGGCGGTCTTCACGTTCGACACCACACCATCCTTGAGGGCTCCGACCTTCAGTGTCGTAGTATTGGTGAAGGTGAACGTCTTAGTGTCGGCAAACGTGTTGCTGCTTGCTGTAGGCTCCGTGCCGTCGGTGGTGTACACTCCCGTGGCGTTCTTCACCGTGGCAGTGACAGAGATATTGTCCTTGAATGCTGTGGAGCCTTCTGAGAGAGCCACGCTGATAGCGTCTGGGTTCGCTGACACCTCGTGGTCCCAAGTGCCGTCGACATAGTATCCGTGGTTCTTGTATTCCAGGTCGGCACTCTTACTGCCGCCTGCCGGGATGAAGATAACCTTTGATGGCATCGATGACTCGGAACCGTCGTACGTCCATTTGTAGATCTTCTTTCCGCTGGCGTTCACTCCCATATATTCCATGTTGGGCTTCTTGTCCCAAGCGCCACCGGTGAAGTTGGCCTTGTCGTTCCATACCCAGATGGCAACGGAGGAGGCGTCGGTCTCATAGAACACGCTCTTCTCGTCGGCGGTGACGGAAGGAGTGTAGACGCCGACCTTCTTATAGGTCTGGCTTCCCGTCTTCTCCGCAGAGCCATCCTTAGGAGTGGCACCCCAGGTAACGGTGTATGTGGTGCCGGTGTCGTCGCCCTTGCCGATGGTGAATGATGTGTCGCCGGTGATGTTGACCTTCTCTCCACCGTTGATGCTGTACCATCCTTTGGAGCAGTTGACTAATGAGAGGTTGACGGTGAGGCTCTCGGTGGTGAACGAGCTGCCTGCCGGTGAGAAGCTGATGCCCGCTGTGCCTACAGCGTCTTTCGGGCCAATCCACTCAGAAGCGCCATCGTCGGTAGCAAGGTCAGAGTTGTCTGCGCTTCCTGCTGTTGAGGCATAGAGGAAAGGACCATCCTCACCAATCTTGCCCGGACCGTTGAGTACATACACGCGGGCATTGCCCTGGTTTGTAGGGCAGTTGACGGAGAGTGTGCCGTTGCTGACGGTCTTTGTATCGCCTGTCACGCAGTCGGTATATGTGCCGTTAGGGATGCCGGTGAAAGTGACGTCACCCGTCTGTTGTGCCACGCATACAAAACTGTTCTCGCCATTTGCGTTGTAAGCCTTCTTCCATGCCCAGCCACTGCTTGTCGATTGCTTGGCATACTGTCCCTTACGCAGTGCCGGCACAGCCTGGCGGATGCGGTTCAGACGCTCCAGGTGCTTGGCGAGAGGGTGGTTAAGGGTCTTCTCTACCTGTCCGCTGGCGGTGAACACCCCGAAGTCGGAAGCTGTCACTGAGCCTTTGAGGTTCTGACCGAAGTAGGCGCGGCCGGTATCAGAGAGGGGTCCGTTAGGACCGTTGTCAATCTTCTTGCCTTTCTGGAACTCCACCTCAGAGCCGTAGTACAGACAAGGAATGCCGCGGAAGAGGAACATCCATGTGAGGTTTTCTGCCCACTGGTTGGTGCCTCCGCTGAAGCGCACACCGTCGTTAGGACCCGGGCAGTAGTCGTGAGAGTCGACATAGACCACATTCCATGTGGCATCGTTGTACTTGTTGTCCTGGTCTGTCATGACATAGACAGAACGCACATCGTTGAACGTGTAGTGAATAGGAAAGTCGATTACATTAAAACCTGAAGATTTGGAATAGTCTGGCTTATGATATGCGCCATTTTCCAGCCAAGCGTTGTTGCTTGTGCCCTTGTCTGCGTCGTCGTTGAGACATGTCACCATGTTTCCTAGAGCGTCGGCGCCTTCTTTAACGGTTTGCTGAGCCCACCAGTCGGCGGTATAGCTCTTCCAGTCGGCAATCTTTGTAGGGTCTGAAGCCCATGTGTAGTAATAGCAGGAGAGGATAGGCTGGTTGCGGTATGTCACGTCGTTCATACGTGTGCACACCTCGCCATACATATAGAATGGGGTAGGTGTGGTCTGACCTGTGAGGAGGCGTTTTGAGGCATATTCCTCGCCAAGAGCCTTAAACTGCGGAATGAATGCAGAGTTGAATGTCAGCGGAGCGATGTGTCCTGATGTATCGATGCGGAAGCCGTCGACACCCATCTTGATGAACTGCCCGTAGCACTTCACGAGATAGTCGTCTACGGCAGGGTTCTCGGTGTTGAGGTCCACGCAGTCGCCTGCTATCTGTCCCCACCAGCGTGTAGGGAAGTCCCAGTTCCAGTTGTTGGCAACGTGGTGCCAGTAGTTCTTTGAGTCGTGGTTCTGCCCGTCGGTGTTTTTCATCAATGCAAGGCGAGTTTGATACTGGGTGCTGCCTGCCTCTCCGAGATAGTCGGAGGGAAGGACATCATAATTGGGCTGCATGCATACATCGATGGCGGCCTGGTTGCGTATGTCGGTGTCACGGGTGAACTCCGGCAGCAGACCTGCCTCACCGAAGTTGCCGGTGTGGTTGAGCACGATGTCGAGGATAATCTTGAGACCTTTCTTATGGGCAGCGTCGATGAGTTCCTGGAACATCACGTCGCCCGACTTGCCGGCATCCTCGCCGGTAACGCCCTGGTAGCGGCAGTCCACCTTTGAGAAGTCCATGGCGTGATAGCCATGATAGTCATATCCAGATCCGTTCTGTACCACAGGCGTTATCCATATAGCAGTGAATCCGAGGGCCTTTATATAGTCGAGCTGGTCGATAAGTCCGCGGAAGTCACCACGCCAGCACGGGTCCTTGGTTGTAATTTGCGATGCCTGGTTGTCCCAGCAAAGGACATTGTTACCCTCATCGCCGTCATAAAAGCGGGTGGTGATGACGAAATAGATACTCTCGTCGCGGAAGTCAGTGCGGTTCTGACTGAAGTTGCCGTTGTCGGCACTCACGTTCAGCGATGTGAGCCATGCCAACAGAGTCAGTAAAAGAGCGTGAAAAGTTCGCTTCATAAGAATGAATGTTGAGTTAGCTAAGTTGTTGTTATTGAATACTGTTCGCAAAGTTACGATAAAAAGAAAACTGATATAGGTCAATAATAGCAAATTTTTCTATTTTTTAAAGCAAACGTTTGCATGTTAAAATCCCTTACTATTGTCATGATAATTATCATTAAAAAGGTATTTTAGTATAAAAATCAGCAAAAATGGTAGGCTCGTTTAAATAAGAAATGTGTAACTTTGCACTCGAAAGCAAGCGACTGCTTTTATTAGACAACTCATTTATATATTAAGGGATTATCAATTCAGAATAACAAAAACAGCAGTTTAGATTATGTATATAGAAAACATCAATTCACCGGCAGACATGAAAGGTCTGACCGTAGACGAACTGAAGACCCTCGCCGATGAGGTCCGCAAGGGTATACTGAACAGAGTCAGCGAGCATGGAGGCCACGTTGGTCCGAACCTCGGCTTCACTGAGGCCACTGTTGCCATGCACTATGTCTTCGACAGTCCGAAGGATAAGTTTGTGTTCGACGTCAGTCACCAGAGCTATCCTCATAAGATGCTGACAGGACGTAAGGAAGGCTTCCTCGACACCACGAAGATGGATAATATCTCGGGCTACAGCTCACCGGCAGAGTCGCCGGAGTACGACACCTTCGAGGTCGGTCATACGTCGACATCCATCTCCCTTGCTAGTGGACTGATGAAAGCCCGTGACCTGCAAAAGCAGAAATACAATATTGTAGTCGTCATTGGCGACGGCTCCCTGTCTGGTGGTGAGGCCTTCGAAGGACTCGACACGGTGTCGGAGATGGGGACGGGCATTATTATTGTTGTCAACGACAACGAGATGTCTATTGCCGAGAATCATGGCGGACTTTATAAGAACCTGCAGCTGCTCCGTGAGACCGGCGGCAAGGCAGAGCTGAACTTCTTCAAGACCTTCGGCTTTGAGTACCATTATCTCGAGGAAGGTAACGATATGGAGAAACTCATCGAGGCCTTCAAGGCTGTCAAGGACACGAAGGTCCCGGTGGTGCTGCACATACATACAGAGAAAGGACATGGCTACAAGCCAGCCACAGAGGATAAGGAAGCATGGCACTGGAGCATGCCTTTCGACCTTAAGACGGGCAAGGTAAAGAACCCTGAGCTCATCAAGGGCGAGAACTATGGTGAGCTCGTCGGCGAGTACCTGAGCAAGAAGGTAAAGGAAGACCCGAAACTCGTCGTTATCACGTCGGCAGTACCTGCAAGCTTCGGCTTCGATAAGAAGCGTCGCCGTGCGGCCGGAAAGCAGTATATCGATGTCGGTATTGCAGAAGAGGAAGGTGTGGCTATCGCCTCCGGAATGGCGAAGGGTGGCGTGCATCCTGTTTACACCACATACGCTACGTTCCTGCAGCGGGCCTATGACCAGCTGACACAGGACCTCGCCGTCAACGGCAATCCTGCCGTCATCAATGTGATGGGTGCCAGCATCTTCGGAATGAACGACCTGACACACGTCTGCTTCTTTGATATCGCTTGGCTGTCGCATATCCCGAACCTCGTCTATCTCGCGCCGACCACATGGGAGGAGTTTAAGGCTATGGAGGACTGGGCTATCGCACAGGAGAAGTATTCCGTTGCCATACGTGTTCCGGCATGGACGGTGCAGCACGACAAAGAGACGGTGTATGATACCGACTATAGCGACATAAACAAATATAAGGTTGTTAAGAAAGGACAGAAGGTGGCTGTCATCGCTGCCGGCGACTTCTACCAGAAAGGTAAGCTGCTCGTCGATACCCTCGATGCCAAGGAGAATATCCAGGCAACGCTGATTAACCCGCGCTTCCTCTCCGGACTGGACCGTGAGCTGCTCCATGAGCTCGAATTCTCACACCAGCTCGTCGTCACCCTTGAGGACGGTACTCTCGACGGAGGCTTTGGCGAGCGTATAGCAGGCTTCTACGGACGTCGCGAGATGCGCGTCCTGAACTTTGGTGTTAAGAAGCAGCTCTATGATCGCTATGATGTCAACAAACTCCTTGAGGATAATAACCTCACCGATGACCTCATCTTCGCCGAGGTGATGAAGGCATTGGTATAGAAGTAACCTTAGTTGCGGAACTTGAATTTCATTATTCAAGTTCCTGCGGTTACTTAAAAGCGTGAATTATAAGGAATATAAGCGACTTATGCCAATGAGGGGGTGGGGTTTATCCCCATCCTCCAAGTGTAACAGTGATTTACAGCCTCGGAGGCTGGCTCTCAGTAACCCCAGGCTAAGCGAGCGGAGCCTGGGGTAAACCGAGCGGCGTTCCGCCTCTCATTGCCTAGGTGTCGGGCGACTGCAGGGTGCGGCCCTTGTGGCCGTCCGCAAACTATGGCACATGTTTTTTTACGGACGGCCACAAGGGCCGCACCCTGCAGCCGCCCGACACCACGCGCTAAATGGATACACGTCTGTCGTTAATTCTCATGTTACATTCTCTGCACCGAGACCGAAGGATTCCAAGGGAGTTGGGTTTATCCCCATCCTCTAAACGCGACTGTAATTTATAGCCTCGGCTGGCTCTCAGTAACCCCGGACTAAGCGAGCAGAGCGAGCGCAGTCTGGGGTAGGAAAGCGAAGAGAACCCACTCAGTACCTCTCCGAGGCACTGAGTTATTACCCTGTTATCATCACATCCTCAGGCTGCACTCGCTTCGCTCGCTTAGCCTGGGGTTACTGAGAGTGTACCTCTCCGAGGCACTGAGTTATTACCCTGCTATCATCACATCCCCAGGCTGCCCTCGCTTCGCTCGCTTAGCTTGGGGTTACTGAGAGTGTACCTCTCCGAGGCACTGAGTTATTACCCTGCTATCATCACATCCCCAGGCTGCCCTCGCTTCGCTCGCTTAGCCCGGGGTTACTGAGAGTGTACCTCTCCGAGGCACTGAGTCTAATCCACCATCTGCTTATCTCCGAGGCACTGAGTGTAATCCCCCATCTGCTTATCTGGATGCGCTCGCTCCACGGAAACCTCTGTCGTCCAATGTAGGGGTGGGGTTTATCCCCATCCTCCAAGTGTAACAGTGATTTACAGAATCTCCGAGGCACTGAGGGGTTCTGTCGTTTTTCCCCCCACGCTGCCCTCGCATCCCACGTTTACATTTTGGGTATTGACTATCAACTTTGAGGCTATTAGTCTGAACTTTTATTACAAAATCATTTCATGGAAATCCATCACTCTAGGTGTTAATATCGCTTAAAATATCAAGTAAACAGAAACGATTTTTGGGCTGATTTGTAAGTGTAGTACTTTTACAATGTAAAAGCATATGTTTTACCTCGTAAATGTACTACACTTACAACGCAAGTGAGGCTTACTTTTAGGCCTTAAATCGCTATTTTCTGACCCTTCCAAAATGCCCTTTTTGGTAATATGTTGATAATCAGTGTAATACAGAACAGTCAAATTTCGCGTATTTGACACCGTAATTGGTCGTCGTTGTGAATAATCGAAATATGAAGGCAGAAAACTGTCAGATTGTTTTACATATAATTGTTGTCAATGTGCCCATGCCGCATCAGCTTGGTCCGGGTAGCTGAGAGTCTGCCTCCGGGGCTGTTGGTGCTTTTCCCCAAGCTGTGGTCATCCCGTGACCGAGCTGTGGTCATGGTATGACCAACGTTTGGACATTGTCTGAACATAGCTTGGTTATATGGCGGTTGTTATTTACATGTCTTTGTGCTTCCGTGTTCTCTGTCTTTTTATGCCAGACATTTAGCCTCAAAGGCATCAATGTCTTCCGGTCGTGTGGCCCATGAGGTGACGAAACGGCAAACGGTATGATCGTTGTCGTATTTCCCCCAATGGGTGAAAAGGAAATCTTTGGAGAGGCGGTCCACTTCAGTATTCTCAAGGATGACGAACTGCTGGTTGGTGGGGGAGTCGATGAAGAACGGATAGCCTTTCCTTCGGAAAATGTCCTTAAGACGCATAGCCATGGCGATGGCATGCTTGGAGATGTCGAAGTAGAGATTGTCGGTGAAAAGCGCGTTGAACTGTACACCGATGAGGCGTCCCTTTGCCATGAGGGCACCGTGCTGCTTTGTGATACTGAAGAAATGTTGGTGGGCATTTCCATGGGTGAAGACGACAGCCTCACCGCAGAGTGCTCCGACCTTCGTACCACCGATATAGAAGGCGTCGCAGTGCTTGGCTAAGAAGGGTAGGGTGATGTCGTTGCCCGGAGACATGATACCATAGCCAAGACGGGCACCGTCTACATAAAGTGGCAGTTTGTATTTCTTACATATCTTATATATGCTGTCGAGCTCTGCGGCGGAATAAAGCGTACCAAGTTCCGTGGGGAAGGTGATGTAGACCATTCCGGGGTAGACGCAATGGTCAGCGTTGCCGTCATGGAGAAATTCGTCCATGAACTTGTCGAGCTCTTCTGCTGACATCTTGCCTTCCCGCTCCGGTATGGTAATAATCTTGTGTTCTGTGAACTCTACGGCACCGGCCTCATGGGTCGCTATATGTCCGGTTGAGACGCATACCACACCCTCGTAGGTGTGTAGGATGGAGTCGATGACGGTGGCGTTGGTCTGTGTTCCTCCGGCAAGAAACCATATCTGCGCGTCGGGAGCCTCGCAAAGTTTTTTTATCTTTTCCTTCGCGTCAATACTGAAACGGTCGAAGCCGTAGCTCAGCGTCTGCTCGTCATTGGTTTTTATCAGTGCCTCCAGAACTTTGGGGTGGGCGCCGTTGTTATAGTCGCTTTCAAATGAAATCATGGTTCAGTCTTTATATAAATTCTCTTCTATATAACTAATCAGTGCCATCCGTTACCTTGAGCCCAGATTGAGCTTGCTCATTCTGTAGGCGAAGAATCTTTGCTTGAAGCTTTTTAATTCTTCTTTCAAGAGTTTTCTCCTTGCTTT
>Ga0256406_1001970_pt1 | contig 30983 bp, 26 predicted proteins | sample RumenRJG_03DNA_FD_185986 | JGI IMG/M metagenome (GOLD analysis project Ga0256406, IMG submission 185986) | Bovine rumen microbial communities from Lethbridge, Alberta, Canada - RJG_03 | ecosystem: Host-associated > Mammals > Digestive system > Stomach > Rumen | place: Canada: Alberta | collected... | reverse complement strand
GAGAATTGCAACCTTGTTTGCACCTCGAATTAACTTTGCAAATAATAACAAATTCTGGCGAAGCGGCTAAAGTAGGCTCTCCGCTTAAACCAGAAACTTAAAATAATCAATTATTAGAGCCTACCTCGAGTTGCTGCTCGACGAGCGCAACGGGACACTCGGCGACGAGGCGCGCCGTGAGCTGGACTGCATCCGCGACGAATTCCACAGCCAGTGCCGGCATTTTGTGGCGGAAAACCCGCTGACCGACAACGACTGCCTGATTACCACCCTCACCGAAGGGGACTTCACCGACGAGGAGATTTCCTACAAGGGACGCATGCTGCTCGACCTGACGCGCAACAGCTACCCCGTGCCCGACTTCTGCATCCTGACCTCGCGCTCCTTCAACCAGCCCGACCTGCTGCCCTCCCTGCTCGAGCAGGCCATCCACAACCTGGAGGTGATGACCCACTGCCGCTTGGGCGACAGCCGCAACCCCCTGGTGTTCGCCATCCGCTGCGCCATGCCGCAGTACATACCGGGCCTGATGCCCACACTGCTCAACATCGGCGTTACCCACACGGCGCACCATGCGCTGGGGCGGATGTACGACGAAGCCATGGCCAATCGCGTGTACTTGAGCACATTGCACACGCTGTGCGAGATGCTCTCGCTGGAACACCGCTCCCCCACCCCTGACATCACCCTCAGCAGCAACGAGCAGCAGTTGCGCATCGCCGAGCTGGAGGCGCGCATCGGCACCATAGACGCCCGCCTCACCACCGACGCGCACTACCAAGCCCTGCGGCTGACGCAGCATGTGTGCAGCTTCTATATCGACAACTCGGACCTCATCCTCACCTTCATGCAGGGCAAGCAGGCTTATCCCAGCCTCATCCTGCAGCGCATGGTGTGGACCGTGGGCAACAACGAGAGCTACCCCGGCGTGCTCTACAGCCGCCACTCGCGCACGGGCGAAGGAAAGCAAATCGAGAGCTACCGCAACATCTTCGGCGAGGAAATCATGACCGGCGACGTTACCACCGAAGACCTCGCCTACAGCGACCGCACCGAGATACGCACCCAGTTCCCGGCGGTGTACCACTTCGACCCGCTGCTGAAAAAACTGGAGAACCGATACAAGACACCGGTAACCATCGAGTTCGCCGTCGAGACGCGCCCGCACCAGCTGAGCCTCTTCTCGGTGCTGCAGCTGAACGCGTCGGAGATGACCGGCCGCGCCGCCCTCATCTCGGCCATCGACCTGCGCAACGAAGGTCTTGTCGGCGACGCCCACGTTACCGACCTCATCAAACCCTACCACCTGCGGCAGATCATCTCGGCCTCGATCGACGAGCGGTCGCTGCCCTCGCTGCAGTTCTTCGGCCACGGGCTGAACGTGCTGCCCCGCACCGCCATCTCGGCGCGCCTCTGCTTCACCATCGGCAAGGCCCGCGAGTACAAAAGCCGCGGCGAGAACGTATGCCTGTGCCAGCAGCAATTCATCCCCGAGGACACCGTAACGCTCAACGAGGTGGACGCCATCCTTTCCATCATGCCGGCGGCCATCCACGTGGTTACCGCCTGCCGCGGCTACGGCATTCCGGCCTTTATGGACCTGCGTTCCTACGGCATCAGCCTCGAGGAGGGCCGCCTGGTGAACAGTGCCGGCCTCGCGCTGGAGGAGGGCGAGATGATGACCGTCAGCTCCAAGCGCCAGAGCCTCTACAAGGGCCAGGCCGTCTACAAGCCCGCACGCTTCACCAAGTATATCGAAGGCGCCAAGGTGGAGCTCACGCCCGAGGAGGAGGTCTTCTTCGAGCGGATGCGCGTGGCCTACACACAGTACCAGAACATCGTAACTTCCAACAAGGCCGCCTATATCACCGACCTCTCCAAGCTGGCGCGCCTCATCCGCTGCGACCTGCAAAACAAGCCCAAGATAGCCTCGCAGATAGTCAACAGCTGGTACGAAAGCCAGCCCGACCGCTACGTCAACCAGGTGCTCGAAAGCCGCATGGGCGACCACAACGACCAGAGCCGCCTGTTCAACATGCTGCAGCTGGGCCACAAGGTAGACCTCTTCCAGCGCGCCTGGCGCGTGTGCACGCAAAAGCGCGTATCGGGGCTTACCGCCGGCAGCTTCATGCTCGGCCGCTTTGTGGCTCGGCCCCTGCCCAAGCGCATGTGGGACACGCTGAGCGATGCCGTGGTGGCCTTCCTGATGAACGAGTACGTGCTGTACGAGAAGTACCAGCAGGTGCTGCAGGAGGTGGGCGAAATACGCCTGGCCCGCGCCCACAGCCGCATCGAGACCGAAGGCATCGACAACATGGTGGTGCGCAACTTCGACCTCACCAACTTCATCCCCCTGTTATACTCGCAGCACGACTGGAACCGTGTGGCCGCCGAACTAGAAAAAATCGAACACCAGGACAACACGCACCTCCTCATCAAGAAGCTGAGCCGCCCCATCGGCGAGCTGTTCGACATGGCCACCCCGTGGAAGCGCGCCGAGGTGGAATCCATCCTGCGGTCGTCCGGCGAATAGCCTCTCGCCGAAAGTCCCTTACTATAGACAAATACTTATAAACGGAGACCAAGGGTCCACTCCACATACTCGATTTGCCCGCCGTGGGCATTGATGCCGATGCCGGCGAAGGCGCGACCGAAGTTGTAGTATATGCCCACGCGCTCGTACAGCGGCAGGCGCACCTTCTCCGAGACAACAACCGTGAGGCCCATACCCGCGCGGATGCTCAGCGGGCCATAGAACGACTCCATGATGGGCATCACACTGACGTAGGCCGGGACGGTGTAGTCCGTGTTGCCCTCGCGCTCCATTACTGCCTGGTGGGCGAAATTGTACCACACGTCGACACACCCGCCATAGGCGAAGGTGGGCGTGTGGTAGTGCTGGTAGCCGAGGGTGAGGTTGTAGGTGGGGTAATAATTGCGGGAAAGCCACCGCTCGCGCGGGGTGATGATACCGGGAGCCACCGCAACCACGAACTCGTTGCGCCGGAACCCTTCGGGCTTCGCCACGGGCCCCACATCGGGCACCTCCGCACGGCTCAGCGCATAGCCCAGATCCAACTGTATGAAATTGAGCCCCTGGTTGGGGTAGTAAAGCATGCCGTTGCTGCTGTGGAGGAAACGGAGCGAGAGCATTGTATGCGTGGTGGGGCGGCAGGTGAGCGCCAGGTCGACCATGCAGTTCACCAGCGAACCGATGTAGCCGTTGTCGTTGTCGTGGGTGAGGCTGTAGGGCTTGGTGTAGAAGGAAAGGCCGGCTCCGAGGGTCCATTCAAGGTGTTTCCCCAGCGGACAGCGCAGCAGGCCCGTCAGTGCAAAACGGTCGCCGTAGACGCCCTTGGGTATGGCCGCATACGATGCCTTGACACCGAAGGCAGGGAAGCGGCGCTTGAGCTGCCAGTACTCGCTGCCCACCGGCCGCGAAAACCAGGCGGCATCGATGCCGTAGGTGAGGATGACATCCTTGATGTAGCGCATGTCGTTGGGCATGGCATAGCCCAGGTTGGTGTTGAACTCCCAGGCCGTGCCTCCCTGCTGCGCCCGGGTGGCGGTGGCCAGTCCGCACACTGCGGCCATGATGACAGCCAGATGTTTCATTGCCCAATCATATTAAGGTACTCCCGCTCGGTCAAAATGCTGACGCCCAGCTTCTCGGCCTTCTTGCGCTTCTCGGGTCCCATCTTCTCGCCGGCCAGCAGGTAGGAGGTCTTGCCGCTGATGGAGCCTGAGACCTTGCCGCCGTGCTGCTCGATATGGGTCTTGATTTCGTCGCGCGAAAAGTGCTCGAACACACCGCTGACCACGAAGGTAAGGCCATCGAGTTGGTTGCCGAGTGCTGTCTGGCGGCTGCTCATCTGCAAGCCGGCGGCACGCAGCCGCTCCACAATGCGGCGGTGTTCCGGACGGGCTAGCCAGTCGTGTACCGCCTTGGCGGTTACCTCGCCCACGTCCTCCACCTGCGCCAGCTCCTCCTCGCTGGCGGCCAGCAGCGAGTCCATGTCCTTGAAGTAGCGTGCCAGCTTCTTGGCCCCCACCTCGCCTACATACCTCATTCCCAATGCAAACAGCACACGCTCGAAAGGCACCTCCTTCGATACCTCGATGGCGGCCAGCAGGTTGTCGGCCCCTTTGTCCTGTATGGTGGCCTCGTCGCCAAGGCCGATGAGCTGCTCGCGGCGCAGGGAGTATATGTCGGCCACGTCGCGCACCAGTCCGGCACGGTAGAGCAGCTCGAGACGTTCGGGTCCGAGGGTCTCGATGTTCATGGCCTTGCGACTGACGAAGTGCTCCAGGCGTCCGATGATTTGCGGATGGCAGCCGTCGGCATTGGGGCAGTAATGCGCCGCCTCGCCCTCGGGGCGCACCAACGGTGTGCCGCACTCGGGGCAGCGGTCGATGTACTGCACGGGCTGGCTTGCCGGCGGGCGCCGGTCAATATCCACGCCCACCACTTTGGGAATAATCTCGCCACCCTTTTCGATGAAGAGGTGGTCGCCCTGGTGTATGTCGAAGGATGCGATGAAATCGGCATTGACCAACGTGGCGCGCCGCACCGTGGTGCCACCCAAATGGACGGGTGCCAGGTTGGCCACAGGGGTTACCTTGCCCGTGCGCCCCACCTGATAGTCTATACTTTGCAGCGGTGTGCTGACCCGCTCGGCCTTGAACTTGTAGGCTATGGCCCAGCGGGGCGACTTGGCGGTGAGGCCCAGGCGGTCCCAAAGGGCGGTCTGGTTCACCTTGATGACGATGCCGTCGGTGCCGAAAGGCAGCTCCCAACGGGCACAGTCCCAGTGGTCTATGAAGGCTTTTATCTCGGCAATATCCTTGCATTCCTTGATATACGGCTGCACCTTGAAGCCCAGCTGCCTGGCATATTCTAGGCGGCCATAGTGGGTATCCGGCAGGGTTGTGGTACCGTCGGGCGCCATCATGAAGTACATGCAGAACATGAGCTTGCGCTTGGCACACTCGGCACTGTCCTGCAACTTGAGGCTGCCGCTGGCGGCGTTGCGCGGATTGGCAAAGGGTTCCTCGCCGTCGGCCTCGCGCTGGCGGTTGAAAGCCTCGAAGGCGTCGTAGGGGAATACCACCTCGCCACGCGCCTCGAAGTCGTCGGGAAAGTCGCCTCGCAGGCGCAGGGGTATGGTGGGGATAGTCTTGGCGTTGAGGGTGATGTCGTCGCCCACAGCGCCATTGCCGCGGGTAACGGCCTGGACCAGCTGCCCATGGCGGTAGGTGAGGCCGATGGCCACGCCGTCGTATTTCAGTTCGCACGTATAGGAGAACTCCTCGCCGTCGAGCAACTTGCGGGTGCGGGCCTCGAATTCTTCTATCTCCTCCATCGAGTAGGTGTTGCCGAGCGAGAGCATGGGGAAGCGGTGTTCCACCTGGCGGAAGCTCTTGTTCACCTCGCCACCCACGCGTTTGGTGGGCGACAGCGGGGAGGCCAGCTCGGGATATTGCGCCTCGAGGTCCTGGAGGTGGCGCAGCAGGGCGTCGAACTCCTGGTCGGAGACCAGCGAGCGGTCGTTCATGTAGTACTCGTGGTTGAGCTGGTCGATGCGTTCGGCCAGCTGTTCCATCTGCTGGCGGACGGGCTCGGTGTCTATCGCGGAGAAGAGGTCCATGTGCCGGTGAAGTTGAGTGATACGGGTCCGATGAGGCGCACGTTGTCGAAGGCTTGGCCGGTGGCATCGAAACTGACGCGGAAGTCGCCGCCACGGGTAGCGAGCGAGCGGTTGCCGCTGACGATGGCGGCGGCGGTAACGCCGGTGCCGCAGGCCCAGGTCTCGTCCTCTACACCCCGCTCGTAGGTGCGGACAAGGAGGCGCCCGTCGGGGAGGTCTTCTATAAAATCAACGTTTGTGCCCTCCGGGAATATGTCCTGCCTGTGGCGCAGGCGGCGACCCTCGCCGACAACGTCGAAGTGTTCCAGGTCGGCCACGCGCTGGACATAGTGCGGCGAGCCGGTGTCGAGGAACCAGCCGTCGAGGCAGCGGCGCACGTCGCCGGCGGCGACACTGCGCATGCCGAGGCTGACGATGCCGACGCGCTGCGCGGGGTCCCACATCTCGACCTCGGCCTCGTGGGGGCCGTCGAAGGCGGTGAAGGTGAAGCTTCGCCCCATGCCGAGCACGTGGGCGAAGGCCGCGATGCAGCGGCCGCCGTTGCCGCACATCGACCCCAGCCGGCCGTCGGAGTTGTAGTATTTCATTTCGAAGTCGGTGCCGCGCTCCATCGTCATCAGCCCGTCGGCACCCACGCCGAAGCGGCGGTGGCAGATGAGGGCTATTTCCTCGGTGGTGAGGGAGAAGTCGCCCGAGCGGTTGTCGATGACGACGAAGTCGTTGCCCGCTCCGTCAAACTTGTAGAATTCCATTTTCGCTTTCAATCAATAGTCTATCTCGGGGAAGATGCTGCGCAGCGAACGCATGGCAGGGTTGGCCTCGAGCATGGTTTTGTATTTGTTGTCGGGGTTGTAGATGAGCTCTTCCTTGGTAACGAACATGGGGTTCACCTTGCATTCGAGCATGGGCATGCCCGACTTGGCGCGCAGCACCTGCATGACGTCGATGCGGTGGGGCATGAATTCGTCGCGGAAGCCCACGGTCAGGGCGTCGATTTCAATCATCCCCACCCGATCGCCGAGGCGCGGTGCGGCGGCCTTCAGCAGCTCTTCCAGCTGCAGCTCGGTGCCGGCCGCCTGCCAGTAGGCTTCCAGGTCGTCCTGCGTGAGGGGCTTCACCTCGACCACCGTCTGCACCTTCGGTGCGGCAGGCATAGGCTTGGCTTTGATGGAGAAGCCGCCCGTCAGCGACGGACGCGGCGCGGGGGCGGCGGTTGCCGTGGGTGCCGCAGACGCGGGGGCGGGCGCAGCGGAAGGGGCGGGCGCAGGGGCGGCAGGCGCCACCGGCGGCTCGCCGACGGGCGATGCCTGCGGCGCACGCTCCGCCGGACGCCCACTGTCGGGCGCCGGCTGCTGCGGTTCCGTGCCTGCCTCGCGGCGTCTTGCTATCTATCCCTCGGGCATCGTGGCGGTGGCCATCTTCATAAGGCACACCTCGACGAAGAGGTTCTTGTTGTTGGCCTCGCGGAAGCGGTACTCGAAGTCGGAGGCCGTGTTGAGGCATTTGAGCAGCAACGGCAGGCCGCACTGCTGGGCCTGCTGGCCGTAGCGCTGGCGCTGGGCGTCGGTGCCCTCGATGAGGGGCAGGGTCTGCGGGTCGAGACTGACCATGAGGTTGCGCAGGTGCTCGCACAGGCCGGTGAGGAACTGCTGGCCGCCGAAGCCGCGGTTGACCACCTCCTGGTAGAGCAACAGGGCGCCGCTGAGGGAGCTCTGCCGCACCTGGTCCATCAGGCGGAAGTAGTACTCCGAGTCCAGCACGTTGAGGTTCTCCAGCACCCCCTGGCGCGTGAGGTGCCCCTGGGTGAAGTTGACCAGCTGGTCGAAGATGGAGAGGGCGTCGCGCAGGCCGCCTTCAGCCTTGACGGCGATGACCTCCAGGGCGCCGTCCTCGTACTGCACCCCCTCGCTGGCGGCCACATACTTGAGGTGCGCCGCGATGTCGGAGGTCTCGATGCGCTTGAAGTCGAACACCTGGCAGCGCGAGAGGATGGTGGGTATGATCTTGTGCTTCTCGGTGGTGGCGAGGATGAACTTGGCGTATGCCGGCGGCTCCTCCAGCGTCTTGAGGAAGGCGTTGAAGGCCGCGGTGGAGAGCATGTGCACCTCGTCGATGATATAGACCTTGAACTTGCCCCCCTGCGGCGGGATAAGCACCTGGCGCGTGAGCTCGCGCATCTGGTCCACGCCGTTGTTCGAGGCGGCGTCGAGCTCGAAGATGTTCATCGACGCGCCCTCGTTGAACGAGCGGCAGCTGTCGCACTGGTTGCAGGCTTCACCCTCCGGCGTGCGGTGCTCGCAGTTGATGGTCTTGGCCAGGATGCGGGCACAGGTGGTCTTGCCCACGCCGCGCGGGCCGCAGAAGAGGAACGCCTGCGGCAGCTGGCCGGTCAGTATGGCGTTCTTCAGGGTGCGTGTGATATGCTCCTGCCCCACCACCGTGGCGAAGGTCGACGGGCGATACTTGCGTGCCGAAACTACAAAATTATCCATTTTACTAATATTCAATATATAATACCATTCACCCCCACGGAATTCCAAATGCAAATATACGCATTTTTTTTCAATGGCACCGCAATTTTTTATCCACAACCCGCCGCACATCCACCGCTCACTGCCAGCACTTTACGGAAATCAAAGTTTGCCTATGGTTTGATAATATTTTTCAACAGCTGCACAATAAAAAAGGTGCCGCGGCGTTCTGTTACTGAAGTACAAAGTAAGAAATAAGAACTCAAAAATCAAATAGCTATGGCAAAACTCGAACAAGGCATTTTGGGACCGTTCCGCGGCACGGTGGGGACGGTGATTGGCTACCGCTGGCGCGACCGCTGGTGCATGCGTGCACGGCCGCACTCGTACCACGACCGCCGCAGCGCGGCGCAACTCGCGCAGCGCTCGCGATTCAAGGCGATGATACAGTTCGCCTCGCCGGCCACGCCCCTGCTGCGCCTCGGCCTCAAAGCCTGGGCCGCGGAGCACGGGCTGACCGAAGGCAACGCCTTCCTGCGGCTCAACCACCCGCATTTTCCAAACAATCAGAATGTTCTGAATAATCAGAATAATCAGAATAATCAGAATAATCAGAACACTCAGAATAATCAGAACACTCCGATAGCCTACCCTTTATTGCAGTTCTCGCACGGGTCGCTGCCGCCCGTCGAGGGCGCCGTGGCGGAGCGCGTGGACGCGCTGACGGTGCGCGTCGGCTGGCAGCGCGGCCTGGGCCGCGGCGCCGACCAGGTGCACCTCTACGCCTACTGCCCCGCCGCCGCCACAGGGCTGGCCGTGGCCGCCGTGGAGCGCAGCCGCCGGCAGGCGCAATTCATTCTCCCCCAAGAGTTTGCCGGCGAGGAAATCCATCTTTGGGCATTCGTCGTGAACGCCGAGGGGGTGGCCTCCGCCACCCGGTATGTGCCCCTTGCAGGGGGCTTGGAAAATCTAGAAAAACTAGAAAGACTAGAAAATCTAGAAAGACTAGAAAATCTAGATAATCTAGAAAATCTAGAATTTCTAGAAAAACTAGAATTTCCAGAAAACCCAGCGACCGCAGGAAACAAGGAACCTAAAGCCTCAAAGCAGCCGCGCGCCACCGCCCCGCAGCTACAGCTGGCCCTCGACTTCGGCGCCCCACCCGACTGAACCTTTTGAGAAACAAAGAGGGTGCCCCCTTGGGGGGACACCCTCGCGTCAGGATGAACCTGAGGCTTTACGCCTTCCCGTTGGGGTTGTAGAAGACGAAGTGGCCGTCGATGACGTCGATGATGATGGTCTGGTTGGGCTGCACCTTGCCCTCGAGCAGCTGACGCGACATCTCGTTGAGTATCTCGCGCTGTATGACGCGCTTCACCGGACGGGCGCCCATGGCGGGGTCGTAGCCCACCTCGGCCAGGCGGTCGACAGCCTCGTCGGTGGCCGAGACGGTGATGTCGTTCTGCTCCAGCATGTGGGCCACCTGGCGCAGCTGTATGCGCACGATGTCGCGTATCTGGCCCTGCGTCAGCGGCTGGAACATGATAATCTCGTCGATACGGTTGAGGAACTCGGGACGTATGCGCTGGCGGAGCAGCTCCATGACGGCCTCCTTGGTTTCCTCGAGCTCGTAGGGCGTGGGCATCGTGGCGCCGGAGAGTTTCTCGCGGATAACCTCGCTGCCCATGTTGGAGGTCATGATGATGATGGTGTTCTTAAAGTCGCAGGTGCGGCCCTTGTTGTCGGTCAGGCGGCCGTCCTCGAGCACCTGCAGCAGGGTGTTGAACACGTCGGGGTGCGCCTTCTCAATCTCGTCGAAGAGCACTATCGAGTAGGGCTTGCGGCGGACGGCCTCGGTGAGCTGGCCGCTCTCGTCGTAGCCCACGTATCCCGGAGGCGCCCCGATGAGGCGGCTGACGCTGTGGCGCTCCTGGTATTCTGACATATCGATGCGCACCATCATGTTCTCGTCGTCGAAGAGCACCTCGGCCAGGGCGCGCGCCAGCTCGGTCTTGCCGACGCCGGTGGTGCCGAGGAAGATGAAGGAGCCGATGGGGCGTTTGCCGTCGGAGAGGCCGGCACGGCTGCGGCGCACGGCATTGGCGATGACGGAGATGGCCTCGTCCTGGCCTACGACGCGGCGGTGCAGCTCGTCCTCGAGGTGCAGCAGGCGCTCGCGCTCGCTCTGCAGCATGCGGGTTACGGGGATGCCGGTCCACTTGGAGACCACCTCGGCAATCTGCTCGGAGTCCACCTCTTCGTTGATCATGGCGTTGTCGGACTGCATCTCCCTGAGCTGCGCCTTGAGGTCTTCGACCTTCTTTTCGGCCTCCTTGATGCGGCCGTAGCGCAGTTCGGCCACGCGGCCGTAGTCGCCGGCGCGCTCGGCCTGCTCGGCCTCGAACTTGTAGTTCTCGATATTCTTCACCTCGGCCTGAATCTCCTCCACGATATTCTTCTCGTTCTGCCAGCGGGCCTTCATCTGGTCGCGCTGCTCGCGCAGGGAGCCCAACTCCTTGTCAATCTGGGCAATCTTGTTCTGGTCGTTCTCGCGCTTGATGGCCTCGCGCTCGATTTCCAACTGTCTGATTCTGCGCTCGATTTCATCCAACTCTTCGGGGACGGAGTCAATCTCCAGGCGCAGCTTGGCGGCAGCCTCGTCGATGAGGTCGATGGCCTTGTCGGGCAGGAAGCGGTCGGAGATGTAGCGGTGCGAGAGCTCGGCGGCGGCGATGATGGCCTCGTCCTTGATACGCACACGGTGGTGCACCTCGTAGCGCTCCTTGAGGCCACGGAGGATGGAGATGGTGTCGGGAACGGAGGGCTCGTCGATGAGCACGCTCTGGAAGCGGCGCTCCAGCGCCTTGTCCTTCTCGAAATACTTCTGGTACTCGGCCAGGGTGGTGGCGCCGATGGCGCGCAGCTCGCCTCGGGCCAGGGCGGGCTTGAGGATGTTGGCGGCGTCCATGGCGCCCTCTCCCCCACCCGCACCCACCAGGGTGTGGATCTCGTCGATGAAGAGGATGATTTCGCCGTCGGATTCGTTCACCTCGCGGATGACCGACTTAAGGCGTTCCTCGAACTCGCCCTTGTACTTGGCGCCGGCGATGAGGGCACCCATGTCGAGGCTGAAGATGGTCTTCGACTTGAGGTTCTCCGCCACGTCGCCGCTGACGATGCGCTGGGCCAGGCCCTCGGCGATGGCGGTCTTGCCGACGCCGGGCTCGCCGATGAGGATGGGGTTGTTCTTGGTGCGGCGCGAAAGAATCTGCAGCACACGGCGTATCTCGTCGTCGCGCCCGATGACGGGGTCGAGCTTGCCGGCCTGGGCCAGCTGGTTGAGGTTCTTGGCGTACTTGTTCAGGGCGTTCATGGTCTGCTCCTGGTTCTGGCTGGTTACCTTGCTGCCCTTGCGCAGGTCGGCGATGGCGGCGAGGAGCAACTTCTCGCTGCAGCCGGCATCCTTGAGGAGCTGCGACACACGGTCGCGGCCGCCGAGCAGCCCCAGCAGGAGGTGTTCCACGCTGACGAACTCGTCGTTCATCTTGGTGGCGCGCTGCTGTGCCTGGACGAGGGCCTGGTTGGCGTCGTTGGAGAGGTAGACCTGTCCGCCGCTGACGCGCGGCAGGGCGGCCAGCAGGTCGTCCACCTGCTGGGTCAGGCGGGGGATGTTGACCTCCATCTTCTTGAGGAGGTAGGGCGTAACGTTCTCGTCTTCAGAGAGGAGCCCCTTGAGCAGGTGGGCCGGCTCGATGGCTGGATGCTGCCCGCCGAGGGCAATCTCCTGCGCCTTCTGCACAGCCTCCTGCGCCTTGATGGTGAAATTGTTGATGTTCATATTGCTAATGTTTTTAATTGGTTACACGTTGCGTTGACAACCAAGCAATAGCAACAATCGTACCAACCATGAAGTCGACTGACAAAATGGCAGAATCGGCCATTTTTTTTGCATGCAATGCGATGAAAAACATGGCTGGGTGATGGGCGGAAAAAAGAAGGTGCCCCATATGATTTTGGGCACCTTTCTATGCAATTCGCAATTCTTAACGTCAAGCTATTTAACCACCACAATCTTCCTGGCGGGGTGGCGGCCGACTTTAATCATATAGGCGCCGCTGGCAGGGACGTCGAAGTGCATGGTTGAATAGTCGTCCTGTTTCGTGGCGAGCAGGCGTCCGCTGACGTCGTAGAGCGTTACGGTGTTGCCCTCGGCGCCTTCGAGCACAATTTGCCCGCCACGCTGGTAGAGTTTCACGTTGACGGTTTCCACGTTGGGTACGTCGCTGACGTAGACGGTGTCGTGGATGTAGACGGTGTCGTGGATGTGGATGGTGTCGTGGAGCCACAAGGTGTCTACCCGGGTCATCCACAGGGTGTCGGTCAGCGTAATGGCCAGTGTGTCGGTGTGGGTGATGTAGAGCGTGTCTATGCTGTGCAGCGTTACGGTGTCGAAGCGTGTTACTATCGTGGTGTCGTGGATGGTAACCACTGTTGTATCGTGCAGTGTGCTGAAGACGGTGTCGTGCAAGGTTATGACGGTTGTGTCATGGACGGTCAGTGTAACTGTGTCGTGCACATATACGGAATCTGAAGCTGTGTGGGTGGAGAAGAGTGCGGTTATCACAGTGTCGGATGTGGCGATTATGTTCAATGGGTTAGACATGCTTCCGTTGCTCCAGCCGTTGAAGACGCTTCCGCCAAAGGGGATGGCATACATTTCCGCCCGGAAGCCACCGGATTCAGTGCGGTCATAGTGGCAGTCGGAGTATCGTCTGCTGCCGACAGTCCAGCCCAGCGCGGAGTCGGATGGAAGCACGGTGACCTGGTATCCAAGTTGGAGGTCCTGGAAATAGGCTGTCAGCGAGGTGTCCTGCGTAAGAACGAGAGTGCGAGGGTTTTCGGTCGAGCCGTCGCTCCAATGGCTGAATGCGTAGCCGCAGTCAGCATGGGCTTCGAGCTGAGCCTCCGAGCATCCTATACGTTGGGTGTAAACGTAGCCTTGGTCGTAGTCATAACTGATGTTGACTTCATGCTGCACGCACTCCGAGAAGATGGCCACGAAAAATGTGTCGCTGGTCAGGCGGACGGTGCGCGGGTTCTCGGTCGAGCCATCATGCCATTGGCTAAACCTGTAATTGCCATAGTAGTAGGATGTTACAGCCGTGAGCACCACTATTGAGTCGCATCTCATTTCCGTCACCTGAACCTCGCCGCGGTTAGAGTATTGCCTGATGGCATAGGCCAAGGCTTCGGGGTTGTTGTTATAGAGGTCGTTGAATGTGCTGGCCTCTCCGTCGTAGTAGGCTATGCCGTAGCTGAAGGGGAGTGCGTCGGAGAATTGAGGCCGAATGGTCATATCGTAGTTTGGCGTCAGCGTGTAGGGGTTTTCGGTCGAACCGTCGCTCCAGCCGATGAAACGGTAGCACTCGTCGGGGAAGGCGTGAAGGACAGCCGGTCCGTCGCAGCTCTCGCGTTCCATGGTGGCGTGGCCGCCGCTGTAGTAGCCGTTCCCTTCCAGGGTCAGACGGTATCCGCTGATGGACCTCACATTGAATCCGCTCCAGGGAGAAGCAGTTTGGTACTGGTCGAAATAGTCGCAGGGGACAAAGAGCATGCAGCCTGACGGGACACCGGAGAAGGTAGAGCCCAAGCACACTGGAGGATTTGGGGCATAGGAGGTTATATAGTAAAGGGAGGTGCAATTGCCGAAAGCGAGATGGCAGATGCTGTCAAGGGATTTTCCAATGGTTACCTCGGCAAGGTTCGAGCACCTCCAGAAGGCAGAAATACCGATGCTGACGACGGAGTCAGGGATGGTGACCGAGGTGAGGCCTGTGCACTCCTCGAAGGCAGAACGGCCGATGCTGGTAACGGAGTTGGGGATGTTGACCGAGGAAAGGCCTGTCAAGTCTTCGCAAAGGTAATCCGGGATTATCTTCACATTGCTGCCGAAGTTGAAAGAGGTGATATTGCTGCATCCAGAAAAAGTGGCAGTAGAACTTACTGTTGAGCAACTTTCGGCATTGAAATTGACGGTGGTGAGGCCAGTGCATCCCCAGAAGGCTTGGTAGCCAAAACTAATAACGGAGTCGGGAATGGTTACCGAGGTGAGTCCAGTCATTCCATAACACAGGTAGCTCGGGATGACCTTCACGTTGCTGCCGAAGTTGAAAGAGGTGATGTTGCTGCAATCGGAGAAAGCACGGTAGCCAGATGAAGAACCAGCTGTAGTGCAACTGTCGGCATTGAAATTGACGGCGGTGAGGCCTGTGCAATTTTCGAAAGCATCATTGCCGATGCTCGTAACAGACTCGGGGATGGTTACCGAGGTGAGGCCGGTCATCCCATAACATAGGTAACTCGGGATTACTTTCACGTTGCTGCCGAAGTTGAAAGAAGTGATATTGTTGCAATCATGGAATACTCTCTGGAGCGCACCATTCCAACCCATCCCCCCTGCATAAGTGCAACTGTCGGCATTGAAATTGACGGTGGTCAGGCCGCTGCAATTCCCGAAGGCATAAGTGTTGATGCTGGCCACGGAATTTCCAATGGTCACCGAGGTTAGGCCAGTCATCCCGTAACATAAATAACTCGGGATGACCTTCACGTTGCTGCCGAAGTTGAATGAGGTGATGTTGTTGCAACCGTAGAAGGCACGATCATAAGATGAGGAACCATCTAAAGTGCAACTATCGGCATTGAAATTGACGGTAGTGAGGCCTGTGCAGTCCCAGAAGGCTCTGGAGCCGATGCTGGTCACGGAGCTAGGAATGGTTACCGAGGTGAGGCCTGTGCAGTCAGAAAAGGCCCCGGAGCCGATGCTGGTCACGGAGTTGGATATGGTTACCGAGGTGAGGCCTGTGCAGCCAGAAAAGGCTCTGGAGTCGATGCTGACAACGGAGTTAGGAATGGTTACCGAGGTGAGGCCTGTGCAACCGCGGAAGGACTCGGTGCCGATGCGGGTCACGGAGTTGGGGATGGTTACCGAGGTGAGGCCTGTGCAGCTAGAGAAGGCATTGTTACCGATGCTGACGACGGAGTTGGGGATGGTTACCGAAGTGAGGCCTGTCAGTCTATAGCATAGGTAGCTCGGAATGACCTTCACGTTGCTGCCGAAGTTGAAGGTGCTGATATAGGTGCAACCATTGAAGGGGGAATATGAGGACCCTGCGAAAGTGCAACTGTCGGCATTGAAATTGACGGTGGTGAGACCTCTGCAATTGGAGAAGGCATTACTCCCGATGTAGGTAACGGTGCTGGGGATGGTAATAGAAGAAAGGCCGTTACAACCGTCAAAAGCATTTCCGCGAATGGTGGTGATACCATCGGGGATGGAGTAACTGCCAGCGTACGTTGTGGGCATTTTGGCAAAAATGGTGTTGTTGTAGACAGGCGCGGTCAATCCCGTGCACCCATAGAAGGCCTTTTCGCCGATGCTGGTAACAGAGTTGGGGATGGTTATCGATGTGAGGCCAGTCATTCCATAACACAGGTAGCTCGGGATGACCTTCACGTTGCTGCCGAAGTTGAAGGTGCTAATATAGGTGCAACCATCGAAGGCACGGTAAATATCAGAACCCGCGAAAGTGCAACTATCTGCATTGAAATTGACGGTGGTGAGGCCTGTGCAACCGCGGAAAGCGCTGTTGCCAATGCTAGTAACGGCGTTGGGGATGGTTACCGAGGTGAGGCCTGTGCAGCCAGAAAAGGCTCTGGAGCCGATGCTGACGACGGAGTTAGGGATGGTTACCGAGGTGAGGCCTGTGCAGCCAGAGAAGGCCCCGGAGCCGATGCTGACGACGGAGTTGGGGATGGTTACCGAGGTGAGGCCTGTGCAGCCCTCGAAGGCATAGTTACCAATGCTGGTCACGGAGCTGGGGATAGTTGTATTTTGACAACCTGCGATCAAGGTATTAGTCGCTGTTTCGATGACTGCATTGCAGTTTCCCCGACTGTCATAAACACTATTCCCATTCTCAACCACAATCGAGGTGAGGCCTGTGGCCCCCCAGAAGGCCCAGGATTCAATGCTGGTCACGGAGCTGGGGATGGTTACCGAGGTGAGGTTTGTGCAGCCCCAGAAGGCACTGCTACCGATGCTGGTTACGGAGTTGGGGATGGAAATCGAGGTGAGGCCACTATAATTTTTGAAGGCTTCGTAGCCGATGCCAGTTACGGCATAGGTAATCCCATTATGAGTTACACTACTGGGGATGGTCAGATTGCCTGTAGCGTTAGCGTTAGTCCAACCGCTCACCGAGACGCCACTGCCAGCGATGGTATAGTACAGCGTCTGGCCGGTGGGGGCTACGGCAGAGAAGTCGTGAGCAAGGGTGCTCTGCCACGTCGCCAACAAGGCGACAAGAAAAAGAATAACTTTTTTCATTTTGTCTATTTTTTTTGTGGTTAATAATTTACGTGTCAATAAAATACATAAAAAAAGAGCGCGGGAATCTGCCTTCTTTGCTTATCCCGCTCTATTCGGCCTTCGCATTGCCTTTGGTTACAGAATAAGCAATGCCGAAGCCCACGCTGCAGACGCATGGTGAGACCACCATACGCCAAACCATGGACGGAGAACATTGCGTTATTGCGGTAACCAAGAGAAGTTGCGAAGTTCAATAGAGCCGCAGATAAACGCCGTTACAACGTCTTTTCTATATGTCGCCATTCCCTGTAGGACAATGGGATGGCCACCATCCCACCCGCTTCTACCCGTCGCTCTCGAAGGGCTTCGGCGGTGCGGAAACGACGGTGCAAAATTACAAACTTTTTCTGATTCGACAAAAAAAACTTCCCCCGCAAAGTAAATTCGCGCAGAGGCAATGTCTCAGTTAGTTTTGTCCTGCAGTAATGGCAGTACGAAGTATTTGCCAACTGGCAAATATTATTTTGTATTTTTTTGCGAGGCTTTAGGGTCGGCCATGGAAGTTGCCTTTTTCTTGGGCATGCGGATGTCGGAGAGGGAGTGCTTGCGGTGGAAGCGGTTGATGTCGACATAGCCGCGGATGCCGCTGACGTGGCCCGTCTCGGTGTACTGCCAGAGGGTGTAGCGCACCGAGGGGGTGCGGCGGTAGTTGGCGATGAAGAAGTGGTATTTGGCGTATTTCTTGCCGGCGAAGTGGGTTTTGTAGACGCGCTCGGAGGTGTAGATCATGGGGCGGACGCCGTATTCGGCCTCCATGAGTTCGAGCAGCTTGTCGACGCGCGCCATGTAGAGGCGGCCGGAGTGGTGCCCCTCGATGTCGAGCACGGGGACGAGGTCCTGCTCCTTCTTATTGACCATCTTTTTGAAGTTGCCAAACTGCTGATAGGCAGTGGTCTTGCTGCTGTAGAGGTGGTAGCTGCCGACGAGCAGGCCGGCCTTGCGGGCGCCGGCGATGTTGGCTTTGTAGCGCGGGTCCTGTATGGAGGTGCCCTCGGTGGCTTTGATGTAGACGAAGCGGATGGTGGAGTCCTTGGCCACCTTGGTCCAGTTGATGGTGCCCTGGAACTTGGAGACGTCGATGCCGCGGGTGCGCACCTGAGCCTCGGCGCCGCAGGCGCCGAGGCTCAGCAGCAAGAGCATCAGCAGCTTACATCTGAATTTCTTCACCATTGGGGTGGAAGAATTTGAACTCCATAAGGCCATACTGCTCGGACGCCTTCATGTCGAGACGCACGTGGTGGCGACGCTGCCACTGGGCGCGGCGGCTGCGGATCCAGCCCTTAGTGAGGTAGGCGTGGATGTAGGGGTGCATGACGATGGTGAGGCGCTTCTCGTTGCTGGAGGTGAGCAGGTAGGTGAGGCTCGACTCCATCTCGTCGACCACCACGAGGCTCTGCTTGATGTGGCCGGTACCGTCGCAGAGGGGGCATTTCTCCTGCACGTCGACCTCGATGGCGGGGCGCACACGCTGGCGCGTGATCTGCATCAGGCCGAACTTGCTGAGTGGCAGCACGGTATGGCGCGCCTTGTCGCGTTTCATCTCCTCGCACATCACCTCGTAGAGCTTCTTGCGGTTCTCGGAGCGGTTCATGTCGATGAAGTCGACGATGACGATGCCTCCCATGTCGCGCAAGCGCATCTGGCGGGCGATCTCGATGGCGGACTCGATGTTGACCTGCAGGGCGGTGTCTTCCTGGCTGGTGCCGGCTTTGATGTGGTTGCCGCTGTTGACGTCGATGACGTGCATGGCCTCGGTGTGCTCTATATATAGATACACGCCCGAGCGGATGGTGACGATGCGGCCGAACATGCGGCGGATGTCGCGCTGGACGCCGAACTGCTCGAAGATGGGGGTCTCCATCTTGTAGTGCTTGACGATGTCCTCCTTGTCGGGGAGGGTGACCTTGACGAAGCGCTTCACCTCGTCGTAGAGCTGCGCATTGTCAACGTAGATGGCGCTGAACTCGTCGGTGATGAGGTCGCGCAGGAGGGCGGTGGTGGTGTCGAGCTCGGCGTGGACCTTGGTGGGGGCGTTGACGCGCTTGAGCTTCTCGGTCATCTTGGCCCAGTTGTCGAGCAGCTGGCGCAGGTCGGCGTCGAGTTCGGCCACCGAACGTCCCTCGGCCACGGTGCGTACAATGAGGCCGAAATTCTGCGGGCGGATGCTCTCCAGCAGGCGGCGCAGGCGGTTGCGCTCTTCCTTGTTCCTGATTTTCTGCGAGATGGAAATCTTGTTCGAGAAGGGGGCAAGCACCAAGTAGCGACCGGCGATGGAGATGTCGCCGCTGAGTTTGGGGCCTTTGGTGGAGATGGGTTCCTTGGTGACCTGCATCAAGACCGGCTGGCCCACTTTGAGGAGGTCCTCCAGGCTGCCCGACTTGGGAAGGACGGGCTCCACTTTGAAGTTGTCCAGCGTCTTGACACTGGCATCGCCATTCATGCCGAGGCGCATGTATTTGTCGACCGAGAGGTAGTCGGGGCCGAGGTCGAGGTAGTGCATGAAGCCTTCCTTCTCGCCGCCGAGGTCGACGAAAGCGGCGTTGAGGCCGGTCATGATTTTCTTCACTTTGCCGAAGAAGATGTCGCCGACGGCATACTGGCTCGAGGGGCTCTCCTTGTGGAGTTCGGCCAGCTTGCCCTCTTCGGTCAGGGCAATCTGCACACCGTCGGGGGTGGAGGATATGATGAGTTCTTTATTCACTAATACAGAGTATAATAGGGCAATATATGATTTGGCAAGCAAACAAAACAAACTACATACCACCCCTTGTCGGGACAGTGTGTAATTTGTTTTAGTCTTTTAGGATAAGCGTCTTCGGCCTATGCGGCCAGCTTATTTCTTCTTATGTCTGTTCTTGCGCAGGCGTTTTTTACGCTTGTGGGTAGACATTTTGTGGCGTTTGTGCTTCTTTCCGTTGGGCATTGTTACAAGTACTTAAAGGGTTATTTAACTTTCTTTTTCACATCCTGCATGAAAGTCTTGGCGGGCTTGAAAGCGGGGATGTTGTGGGCAGGAATGATGATGGTGGTGTTCTTGCTGATGTTGCGGCCGGTCTTCTCGGCGCGTTTCTTGACGATGAAGCTGCCGAAGCCACGAAGGTAGACATTTTCGCCCTCGGAAAGGCTCTCCTTGATGACAGTCATGAACTCTTCAACAGTGGCCTGGATGGCAACTTTCTCGATACCGGTTTTCTGAGCTATTTCAGCTACGATTTCTGCCTTGGTCATTTCTGATGTTATTTTTTAATGTTAATTACTATATTTTGCTAACTGTTTCTTAATCAAAAACGGAGTGCAAAAATAAGACTTTTTTTTCACACCGTGAATATTTTTTTTCAATTTTATTTTTTTTTAAGTCGGAATTTTTCTATATAACTTTGTAAAACAATATTTTACATCACAAAAATTATTTCGCCGCCCCCGCCCTGCCACGAGGCTATTCGGGCTGCTTTTTCGGCTCTCTAGTGGCTAATTTTTAGTTTTTTACCATATATCATCCAGAGGATGGCGACGGAGGCCACGGTGCACCCGAGGGTGATGGGCCAGGCGGCAGCCATGGGCGCCTCGGGGTCGATGTCGAGCACACCGCGGGCGATAAGCCAATAGAGCACCACCACCATGGCGTTGTTGAAGAAATGCGCCACCATGTTGGGCACCAGCGAGTTGGTGCCGAAGTAGAGGTAGCCCAGCACTGCGCCCATGATCAGGCGCGGCACGAAGACGAAGATTTCGCCGTGGAAGAGGCTGAAGACGGCGGCGGTGACCCAGATGGCCACATGGGGGTTCTTTGCCCAGCGCAGCATCAGGTTCTGCATGCCGGCGCGGAAGAAGAGCTCCTCGCACACCGCCGGCACCACCGCGATGACCAGCAGGTTGCCCACCAGCGTGCCCACGCCGGCACCTGCCAGCAGACGCTCCATGGCGCCCTGGGTCTGCTCGCCGATTTTGCGCAGCAGCTGCTCGACAGGCTCGAAGGGGCTGGGGAAGTGCCAGCCGTCGTTCCACACCCCGCTCCAGTCCATCAGCGGCATCAGCAGCCCCCAGGCCGCCAGGCCGACCAGGGCGAGCAGCCAGGCGCGGCGCGAGAAATCGAGGCGGAGGAAGGGGACGACCTCGTCGCGGTGGTAGAGCCACACCAGCAGCGCCACGGGGCCGACGAAGGAGATCAGCTGTATCAACGTCTGCATAATCAGCAGGTTGGAGGGCGACTGGATGTCGACGCCGGCAAAGGCCAGCAGGACACTCGCCATCGAGGCGACGCCCATCAGCCCGAAGGAGACGGCAAACAGCATGAGCAACTGGAGGAAGGGATGTGCGGTACGGTTCATATATATCATTAATGTATTTTCGCCGAGGCGGCGGGCTGCATGCAGCCCGCCGCCTGACTGGTTCGGTGACCCCGGAGGGATTCAAACCCCCGACTTTCGGAACCGGAATCCGACGTTCTATTCAGCTGAACTACGGGGCCAAAAACAGGACATTAACTGCATCCCCAACTTTTTATTGTGCGCCCTGCGAAAAAAAATCTTTTTTTTGTATCTTTGCAAATCGAATTTCAGACATTGAACACGAATAAATGTTTATAGGCGAGACAATTGCACTCTTTGTGGCGGTGGCATGGACGGCCACGGCGCTCTTTGCCGAGGTGGGCTCGAAGCGCATGGGGTCGCTGCCGCTGAACACGGTACGCATGACCATGTCGCTCATCCTGCTGGTGCTGACGCTGTGGCTGACGATGGGTGTCCCCTACCCCCGCTATGCCGACGGCGGCACGTGGGGCTGGCTCCTGCTGAGCGGCGTGGTGGGCTACGTCATAGGCGACTACTGCCTCATGCAGGGCTACATCCTCATCGGCTCGCGCTTCGGCCAGCTCTTCATGACCCTCTCCGCACCCACGGCGGCGCTGACGGGACGGCTGCTGCTGGGCGAGCGGATGGGATGGCTGGCACTGGTGGGCATGGTGGTGACTCTGAGCGGAATAGCGATGTCGATACTCTCGAAAAAGGGCGACCATGTGGATCTGGGACTGCCGCGGCGCGGCGTGTTCCACGCCGCAATGGCGGGCATCTGCCAGGGGTTCGGCTTGGTGCTGAGCAAGATAGGGCTGCAGCATTACGACGCCGCCATCGCCGCCGCCGGGGCCGACCCGCAGGCGGCCGTCGAAGGCGCACTGCTGCCCCTGCCGCTTTTCCTGAGCGTGCCCTTCGCCGCCACCATGATCCGCGCCACCATCGGGCTGGCAGGCTTCTTCCTGGTGCTGAGGCTGTTCGACCGCCAGTGGCGCCAAAAGCTGCGCCACGCCGTCCACGACCGCAAGGCCATGTGGTGCGTCTTCTGGGCCACCATCTTCGGTCCCTTCGTGGGTGTGAGCGCCTCGCTGCTGGCCACTCAGTACACCTCCACCGGCATCGCGCAGACCCTCTTCGCCCTGACACCGGTGCTCATCATCGCGCCCGCCGCCTGGCTCTTCCACCAGCGGGTGACGCCGCGCCAAATCGTCGGCGCCGTAGTGAGCGTAATCGGTGTGTGTCTGTTTTTCATCTAGCGCTACACAATATATAATAATGATACGCGTTAGGGGGGTGTTATGAAACAGAAAATGACACTTTGCCTATGGCTGGGGCTGCTGGGAGCGGTGCTGGCCTCGTGTTCGGCGGCTACCAAGCCGCAAGAACTCCCAAAAGAAATGGACCGCAGTGGATTTGTGGTGCTCACCGATGTGGTAGCCGACGCGATACTGGAAGTTCGCTACTATGGCACCTACAACTTTGTCGGCGCACGCATCGACGGCTATCATGAGCCGACGGCGCTGCTCACTCGACAGGCAGCCGACAGCCTGCTTGCGGTTAGCAATGAACTGAAATCCATGGGCTACCGCCTGAAGATTTACGATGCCTACCGCCCACAGGAGGCTGTGGACCACTTCGTGCGCTGGGGAGCCGACCTGGCTGACACTGTTATGCGCCCCTACTTTTACCCTTACGTGGACAAAAGCCGCCTCTTCGAGCTTGACTACATAGCCGAAAAGAGTGGCCACTCGCGAGGGTCGACGCTAGACCTCACCATTTTCGATATGCGCACAGGCAAGGAGGTGGATATGGGCGGAGGGCACGACTGGTTCGGACGCGAGAGCCATCCCGACTTCTGCGGCGACATCGCAAGCGAGACCTGGCATGCGGAAAATGGAGCGTGGACGCTCACGCCCGAGCAGTTTGCGAACCGTATGCTGCTGCGCAAGGTGATGATGAAGCACGGATTCAAGCCCTACGAATGCGAGTGGTGGCACTTCACGCTGGCGAACGAGCCCTACCCCGACACTTATTTCAACTTCCCCGTGTCCAACCATTAAGCAATAATATTCGACGACATGAACAAATACATGCAAATGGCTATCGAGGAAGCACGCCACGGCATCCGCGGAGGCGAAGGCGGCCCTTTCGGAGCCGTGGTGGTGAAAGAGGGCATCGTCATTGGGCGCGGCCACAACCGCGTTGTGGGCAGCCATGACCCTACGGCCCACGGCGAGGTGCAGGCCATACGCGACGCCACAGCACGCCTCGGCACCCACGACCTCACGGGCTGCGACATCTACACCACCGGCGAGCCCTGCCACATGTGCCTCTGCGCCTGCCTATGGGCCAACATTCGGCGCGTATACTACGGCTGCACCATCAAGGACAACGCTCTCATCGGCTTCCGCGACGACCACTTCAACGACCTCTTCGCCGGACGCGACAAGTTGGGCGACTATCTCGTGGAAATGGACCGCGACGCCTGCCTCGAACTCTTCGATGAATATCGGAAAATGCCACACGAAAAGTACTGAAAACACCCCCCTCCACCCTACCCCCTCTCCCCCTGGAGAGGGGATTTTTTTTTAACATTTCATGAGGGCGTTTTCGAGCTACAAAACGACCTCGATACAAATCTTCCATATTTGAGGTTATAATATTGAAGCACAGTACTTTAATCACATTTAGCACACTAGCACCATAGTGGGCTGATTTTAAGTATTTTAGAGGGCTCCCCTTTTTCTCTTCTTATTACCTACTTCTTACATACTAGGGGAGGGAAAGGCGGGTGGTAAATTTTAAGTTAAAATTAACAATTTGAGGGGTGAAATTTTAACATTTCAAAATGGGTTGCAGGATTGGTTTGAGGCGGTGAGAAAAAATGTTAAAAAGCAGGTGGGAAAACTTTTTTTGCGTCGAATTGTTTTTTTTGTGTACTTTTGCACCGCGATTTTGCATCCATTTACAATAACAGAATCCTATGGAACTGAAAGGTAAAATATCTCAAATCATTGGCGCCGTGGTGGATGTTCACTTCCCCGACGGCGAAGCATTGCCCGACATCTACACTGCCCTGAGCGTCAAACGCGCCGACGGGTCGACCATCATCCTCGAATGCCAGCAGGACATCGGCGAGAACACCATGCGCTGCATCGCCATGGACTCCACCGACGGCCTGCAGCGCGGCATGGAGGTGCTCTCGCTCGGCGAGCCTATCTCGATGCCTGTGGGCGAGGACATCAACGGACGCCTCTTCAACGTCATCGGCGAAACCATCGACGGCATGCCCGCCCCGCAGTGCGAGAAGCGCTACTCCATCCACCGCGAACCGCCCAAGTTCGAGAGCCTCTCCACCAGCCAGGAGATCCTCTACACCGGCATCAAGGTCATCGACCTCATCCAGCCCTTCCTCAAGGGCGGCAAAATCGGCCTCTTCGGCGGCGCCGGCGTGGGCAAGACGGTGCTTATCCAGGAGCTTATCAACAACATCGCCAAGAAGTACAGCGGCATGAGCGTCTTCACCGGTGTCGGCGAGCGCACCCGCGAGGGCAACGACCTGCTGCGCGAAATGATCGAGGCCGGCGTTATCAAATACGGCGACGAATTTGCCAAGAGCATGGAAGAGGGCAGCTGGGATTTGAGCAAAATCGACAAAGCCGCCCTGCGCGACTCGAAGTGCACCATGGTCTTCGGGCAGATGAACGAGACGCCTGGCGCGCGTGCCCGCGTGACCCTGGCCGGCCTGACCCTGGCCGAATACTACCGCGACGGCGACGAGAAGACCGGCGGCCGCGACATCCTGCTCTTCATCGACAACATCTTCCGCTTCACCCAGGCCGGCTCCGAGGTCTCCGCACTCCTCGGCCGCATGCCCTCCGCCGTCGGCTACCAGCCCACCCTGGCCACCGAAATGGGCCTCATGCAGGAGCGCATCACCTCCACCAAGCGCGGCTCCATCACCTCGGTGCAGGCCGTCTACGTCCCCGCCGACGACCTCACCGACCCCGCTCCCGCCACCACCTTCGCCCACCTCGACGCCCAAACGGTGCTGAGCCGCAAGATTTCGGAGCTCGGCATCTATCCCGCCGTCGACCCCCTCGACTCCACCAGCCGCATCCTCGCCCCCGACGTGGTCGGCGAAGAGCACTACCAGACCGCCCAGCGCGTCAAGCAGATGCTGCAGCGCTACAACGAGCTGCAGGACATCATCGCCATCCTCGGCATGGAGGAACTCGGCGAGCAGGACAAGCTCGTCGTCAGCCGTGCACGCCGCGTGCAGCGCTTCCTCTCGCAGCCTTTCTTCGTGGCCGAAGCCTTCACCGGCCTGGAGGGCCGCTTCGTGAACATCGAAGACACCATCAAAGGCTTCCGCACCATCCTCGACGGCGAGGTGGACTACCTGCCTGAGCAGGCCTTCCTCATGGTGGGCACCATCGAAGAGGCCATCGAGAAGGGCGAGAAAATCCTAGCAGAAACGAAATGAAAGTCAAGATAACCAAACCCGACGCCACCCTCTACGAAGGCGAGGCCAAGCTGGTGCAGCTGCCCGGCACGGGCGGATTGTTCGAGGTGCTCAACAACCACGCCCCCATCATCTCGTCGCTCCGCCAAGGCACCCTGCGCCTGGTCGACAACGAGGGCAAGGAGCAGACCTTCGGCATCCGCGGCGGTGTGGTCAAAGGGCAGCAGAACGACCTTCTCATCCTGGTGCAATAGAGCCATGAAGCGACTGATATTTGCCACCAACAACCGCCACAAGCTGGAGGAGGTGCGTGCGGCACTGGCCGGACGCGCCGAGGTGGTCTCGCTCGCAGAGGCCGGCCTCGAAGGCGAGATACCCGAGACGGCCGACACCCTCGAAGGCAACGCGCAGCAGAAAGCCGAGTGGGTGTGGGCGCGAGGCGGCGACACCTACGACGGCTGCTTCGCCGACGACACAGGCCTCGAAGTGGAGGCCCTCGGCGGCGCCCCGGGCGTCTACTCGGCACGCTATGCCGGCGAGCACTGCTCCTTCGACGACAACATCGACAAACTCCTCGCCGCCCTCGACGGCGTGGACAACCGCCGGGCACGCTTCCGCACGGCGATATGCCTGATCGAGCGCGAGCGCGGCATGCGCTTCTTCGAGGGCGCGGTCGAGGGCCAGATCCTCCGCGAGCGCTATGGCGCCGGGGGCTTCGGCTACGACCCCGTCTTCATGCCCGACCGCTTCGCAGTGAGTTTCGCCGAGATGCCCCTCGAGGTGAAGAACCGGATCAGCCACCGCGGCCTGGCGGTGGAAAAACTTGTGGCAGCAATATGAAACGCGTTTTTCCATTGACGATACAGAGCGGCATGTCGCAGAGCGACAGCTATATACTGATGCTCGGCGAGGAAGGCACCGGGGTGCAGATCCCCATCTTCATCGGCGGCCACGAGGCACAGAGCATCCTGCTGGCGCAGGAGGGGGTGGACACCCGCCGACCGCTGACCCACCGCCTGATGTGCAACCTGATGGACGAATACGCCCTCACCCTGCAGCAGGTCACCATCGACCGCGTCAGCGAAGGCATCTTCTACGCCACGCTGCACGTGAGCGACGGCTTCAACACCAAGCAGCTCGACAGCCGCACCAGCGACGCCATCGTCCTGGCGCTGCTCAAAGGGTGCCCCATCATGGTGGCCGAGCAGGTGATCGAGGAGACGGGCGTCAAAAGTTCGGAGTTCGGAGTTCGGAGTTCGGAAACCGCCGCACAAACCCTCGAAGCCCTCGAGGCCGAGTTGCGCCGCTGCGAGGAGCGCGAAGACTACGAGCGCGCCGCCGAAATACAGAATGAAATAGAGAAATTGAAAAAATGAATATCTTCCTGGCAAAATTCAAACAATACGTCCTCCCGCTGGCCATCCTGCTGGGATTTCTCCTCCACGGGGTCTGCGCCAGCCTCGGCGGGCTCGTGCCGGTGCTGATTTTCTGCATCTTGCTGCTCACCTTTGTGGCCGTCGACATCCACCACCTCCGCCCCACCCTCTTCGACTGGGGGCTCATCTTCTACCAGGTGGCTGTGGGACTGGCCGTCTACTTCGCCATCACCCTCCTCGGCGGCAGCAAAATCATCGCCGAGGGCGTCATGATGGGCATGCTCACCCCGGTGGCGGCTTCGTCGACGGTGGTGGCCTGCATGCTCGGCGCCGACCGCGAACGCGTGACCACCTTCGCCCTCGTGGGCAACAGCTCGATGGCCGTGGTGCTGCCCGTCATCTTCACCCTCCTCGGCGACCATCCCGAACTCTCGCTGGGCAACAGCTATCTGCTCATGCTGGCCAAAATCGGCAGCGTGCTCGCCCTGCCGTTCTTCATCGCGCTGATGCTGCAGACTTGGTTCCCCAAGGCCAATGCCGCCCTCGCCCGCCGCACCAGCTGGAGCTACTACATCTGGGCCGTGGCCCTCCTGCTCACCCTCGGCCAAACCATCCACTACATCCTCGAAAGCGGCCGGGGCCACTGGCACGAAATCATCTGGCTCAGCGCCCTCTCGCTGGTGGTCTGCGCCTTCCAGTTCTGGTTCGGCCGCAAATACGGGCGCCGCTTCGGCGACGTCATCGGCGGCGCGCAGATGATGGGGCAGAAAAACTCCGCCATGGGCATCTGGATGATCAACACCTTCCTCTACTCCCCCCTCTCGGCCGTCTTCATGGCCTTCTACAGCGTCTGGCAGAACCTTTGGAACGCCCTCCAGATTGCACTGAAAGAACGCGGCAAACTCAACGTCAACTAGCATGATCAAAGCAGCATTTTTCGACATCGACGGCACCCTGCTGAGTTTCAAGACTCACCGCGTCAGCGAAGGCACTATCCGCGCCTTCGACCGCCTGCATCAGGCCGGCGTGCGCACCATCCTCGCCACCGGCCGCCCGCCCGTGCTCATCCCGCCCATGCCCGTCGACTTCTCCGCCACCATCTCCATGAACGGCGGCCTCGTCTACACCCCCGACCTCCTCATCTCACGCAACCCCATCACCCTCGAAGACACCAACGCATGGATCAACTACGCCAAGCGCCACCGCCTCTGCACCATGCTCTTCACCCGCGACGGCATGCTCCTCGCCCAGCCCAACGACATCGGCCTCCGCATACGCGACGAGCTGGAATTCACCCTGCCGCCGGTGGTCGACATCGACCAGCTGCGCGGCCAAACCGCCTACCAGATCATCGCCATCATGACGCCCGACCGCGACGCCGAAGTCCAGACCCTCCTCCCCAACTGCCGCCTGCCGCGCTGGCACAGCCAGTTCACCGACATCGTCGCCTACGGCAACAGCAAGTCGCACGGCATGAGCCTCCTCTGCCAGCACTTCGGCATCCGCCAGGAGGAGACCATCGCCTTCGGCGACGGCGGCAACGACATCGACATGCTGCAGTGGGCCGGCATCGGCATCGCCATGGGCAACGCCGCCGACGAGGTGAAAAAAGCCGCCGACCGCGTCACCTCCGACGTCGACCACGAAGGCATCGAACACGCCGTCAATATGCTTGAATGTTTGATTGCTTGAATGTTTGATTGCTTGAACGCTTGAATGTTTGAATAATTGTAAAAATGAACAATAGCTACGAAGACGAACTCGCCGAAGCCCAGCGCCTCCTCGACGCCTACCTCGACCTCGCCGCCGACCAGCAGGACGACGACGCCTTCGTGGCCCGCGGCAACGGCTTCTGCGACCGCAAATACAGCGACGACTTCCTGCAGCTGCAAATCGCCCAACTCACCGCTCGCGTGGCCAACCTCCGAGAAAAACAACAACAATAGCACCATGATTTACGAAATTGCGCTCATACTCGTCATCATCGGCTCCATCGTGCTGGTAATCATGGAGAACCGCAAGCCCTACATCTCCCTCTTCTGGGTGGTGATGCTGGCGGTGCTCCCCGGCGTGGGGCTGGTGCTCTACCTCCTGCTGGGCAAGGACTATCGCAGCCGCCGCGTCATCAAGGCCGACGAGCTCGCCCAGCTCGACGCCCTCCGCAACCAGGCCGTCGGCACCAGCATCACCGAGCTGCCCACCGGCGACAAATACGCCAAGCTCGCCGCCATGATGCGCAATGCCAACGACTCGCCCATTTTCGCTGACAACCAGGTGCGTATCTTCACCGACTTCACCCCCCTCTTCCAAGCCATGCTCGACGACATCGCCGCCGCCAAAAACTTCGTCCACATCCAGTTCTACATCATCGAGGACGACGAGGTGGGCCGCCAGCTCAGCTCGCTCCTCATCCGCAAAGCGCAGCAGGGGGTCGACGTGCGCCTCATCTTCGACTCCTGGGCCAACCTCTTCGTCCGTAACAGCTACTACGACCACATGCGCCAGGGCGGCGTCAAAGTGCAGTCGTTCCAGAAACTGCTTCCCTCCATGTTCACGCGCGACGTCAACTGCCGCACCCACCGCAAAATCGTCGTCGTCGACGGCCACACCGCCTACACCGGCGGCATGAACATCGCACGCCGCTACCGCGACGGCATCAACCACGGCAACTGGCGCGACACCCACATCCGCATCCAGGGCCCCGCCGCCTCGCAGCTCGAACTCTCCTTCCTCGCCGACTGGCGCTTCTGCACCAAAGAACTCCTCGCCCAGCCCCGCTTCTTCCCCCCACTGACCACTGACCACCGGCCACTGACCACTGACCTTGTCCAAATCATCACCTCCGGCCCCATGGACGAGTGGAACACCGTCATGCAAGGCCTCGTCCAGGCCATCGCACAAAGCCGCCGCTACCTCTACCTCCAAACCCCCTACTTCATCCCCACCCACCCCATCCTCCTCGCCATCCGCAACGCCGCCCTCGCCGGCGTCGACGTCCGCCTCATGCTCCCCTCCACCGCCGACCGCGGCGCCGTCATGCTCTACGCCTCACAGTCCTACTTCCGCGACCTCCTCCCCGCAGGCGTCAAAATCTACATGTACAACAAAGGCTACCTCCACGCCAAAACCATGGTCTGCGACGACGACTTCGTCACCATCGGCTCCACCAACATCGACCCCCGCAGCCTCGAGCAGAACTTCGAAGTCAACGCCTTCCTCTACGACCACGACCTCGCCATCCACCAGCGCGACATCTTCCTCGACGACCTCCGCGACTGCACCCTCGTCGACCCCGCCGAGTGGGAGCAGCGCCCCGCCTGGCACAAATTCCGCCAGTCCTTCTCCCGCATGCTCACGCCCATCCTCTAGGCAGTTAATATCCTGCAACAAAAAAAAACACCAGCCGTAGGCCCACGCCCACGGCTCTTTTTTTCTCCCCATCCGCCACCCCATCCACGCCCCTATCCCCCCTCCATGCCCTGGAGAGGAAAAAGAGGGTAAAAAGAGGAGAAGAAGAGGATACCTCCTATCACCTAATTATCAGCCTGTTGCAATCCTGCATTTTTGCCCCCTTTTTCGGAAAAAATTCAAAAAATCCACGCCACTTTCACCCCATCCCTCCCACCCTCGCAACAAGTTGTCAACCAGCCTTGTGGAAAAAAACTGCCGCCAAACGCTTGCCGTATGCAAAGTTTTTTGTATATTTGCACTTTGACCCTCGCCGCCGATATGTGGCGAACTTACTGTGTATTAATGAATAATACTATATATGGCTAAACAAAACATCGCCCCATGCACCGTCAACGTCGCCTCCGAGACCGGCAGGCTGCGCGCCGTGCTGCTGCACCGACCGGGGCCCGAAATCGAACGCATGACCCCCCTCAACGCCGCTCACGCCCTCTATAGCGACATCCTCAACAAACCCCTCGTCGACACCGAATACCACTACTTCAGCGGCGTCCTCGAGCGTTGGACACAGGTCTACTACGTCGAGGACATCCTCGCCCGCCTGCTCGACCAGCCCGACGTGCGTCGCCACCTGGTCGAAGAGAGCTGCGACATGGACAACTGCGACGACGGCCTGGCCGCCGAGCTGATGGACCTCCCCAGCGACGAGCTGGCACGCACCCTCATCCAAGGCTACGAAAAGCCCGACTGGGACTGCGTCTCCGACGATCGCTACCTCCTCAAACCGCTCTACAACCTCTTCTTCACCCGCGACGCCTCCTCCACCGTCTACAACCGCGTCCTCATCAACTCCATGAGCTTCGAGGTGCGCGAGCGCGAAACCCTCATCTACGAG
>Ga0256406_1001969_pt1 | contig 31004 bp, 13 predicted proteins | sample RumenRJG_03DNA_FD_185986 | JGI IMG/M metagenome (GOLD analysis project Ga0256406, IMG submission 185986) | Bovine rumen microbial communities from Lethbridge, Alberta, Canada - RJG_03 | ecosystem: Host-associated > Mammals > Digestive system > Stomach > Rumen | place: Canada: Alberta | collected... | reverse complement strand
GTGTGGTACATTTACGAGGTAAAACCTATGCTTTTACCTTCTAAAACCTATCCTTTTACAAATCAAGCCTTAAATTCCCATGATTTTTCTGAATTTTAAGTGATTTTAACTTCTAGATTGGTCGATTTCCATGACATTATTTTGTAATAAGAATTCATACTAGTGCAGTGTCCCGATCATATTTACATCTTATTACTTAATAGCGTGAATTTATATATAGCTATATACCATTAGCCCTATAAGACAACCATTAGGATATAATGATGAACACTACGTGTATGTACCTCTCCGAGGCACGGAGTAGGGTTCCACCACCTACTTACCCCCAGGCTGCACTCGCTGCGCTCGTTTAGCCTGGGGTTACTAAAGAGTGTGCCTCTCTCCGAGGCACTGGGGTAATCCCCCTTCTGCTTATCTGGATGCGCTCGCTCCACGGAAACCTCTGTCGCCCAATGTAGGGGTGGGGTTTATCCCCATCCTCCAAGCGCAACAGTGACTTACAGCCTCGGAGGCTGACTCTCAGTAACCCCAGACTAAGTGAGCGAAGCGAGCGCAGTCTGGTGACAGATCGAAAGTATAGTGTCCACTAAGAGCCTCGGAGAGGAAGTACAAGCGAATGTAATCCGCTTACAGGGTACGGTCAGACTCCAAACGCTAAATAAAATATCCGTGTCAGACCGACGGCTGCAGGGCGCGGCTAGGTAGGGTTAGGGGCCGTCCGTCATAAATTCAATATTCATATGTTCGCGGACGGCCCCTAACCCTACCTAGCCGCACCCTGCAGCCGTCAGACATCACGCGCTGAATGGATACCTCACAGCCTCGGAGAGGTTGACTCTCAGTAACCCCAGACTAAGTGAGCGAAGCGAGCGCAGTCTGGGGGATAGCTCGAAAGGATAGTGTCCACTCAGAGCCTCGGAGAGGTTCAGACACGTAGTGTGCACATATATGAAGCTATATACTATAAGCCAGCCATTAGGATATAATGATGAACACTACGTGTCTGTACCTCTCCGAGGCAAGGAGTAAGCATCTCCCATCTTCTTACCCCCAGGCTGCACTCGCTCCGCTCGTTTAGCCTGGGGTTATTGAGAGTCAGAATCTCCGAGGCTGTGAGGTATCCATTCAGCGCGTGATGTCTGACGGCTGCAGGGTGCGGCCCTTGTGGCCGTCCGCAAACATATGAATATTGAATTTATGACGGACGGCCACAAGGGCCGCACCCTGCAGCCGACGGTCTGACACGGATATTTTATTTAGCGTTTGGAGTCTGACCGTACCCTGCAAGCGGATTACATTCGCTTGTACTTCCTCTCCGAGGCTCTGAGTGGACACTATCCTTTCATCTGTCCCCAGGCTGCACTCGATTCGCTCGCTTAGTCTGGGGTTATTGAGAACCAGCGAGGCTATAAATCACTGTCGCGCTTAGAGGATGGGGATAAACCCCACCCCTACATTGGCTCAAGTCGCTTCTATTCCTTATAAATCACGTTCTACATTGGCTCAAGTCGTTTCTATTCCCTTATAAATCACTTTCAAGTAACTTTACTAAAGTTTCCCACTTGGAGAACCCCTTTATAAAAAGGCTTTCCCAAAGGGTATGCGCATCTTTAACTTTTCAAAAAACTTTTTATGAGCAGTAGAATATTGCATTATCGGACTTCTCCTTTTAAGGTCATTTGCCCTTTCACATTTATTAAGCACTTGTTAAACTACTTTGTTTATGGGCATCCTGCTATTTGAACTTTTCAGAAACCCCTTGTTTATGGGCATTTTGAACAAGTGGGAAACTTTAGTAACTTTAGAAATTTGAATAATATAATATCTCGAACTTCGATTCATGCAAATAAACAGCAACTGAAAAGAACAAATCAGAACCTGAATTACTTTATCAGATAGAATAAAATCGGTTATTACAGCTTCAGCGCTCTGATCATATCCTCGAGGGCTTTGCGACGGATCTTTCCCGTCTCGGTCATGGGAATATGGGCTATATGGACATAATGACGGGGACGCCAGTATTTTGGGAGATATTGTTCGCAGGCTGCGCGGAGAGACAGTGTGTCGCCGGTCTCGCTGACCATGACGACCACCTCTCCGAACTTCCTGTCCGGGGTCTTCGTTATGGCGAATGGCTGTCGGATGTGTGGGGCGAGAGCCTTTTCTATCTCTTCTATATGGACCTTTATACCTCCGGTGTCGATGACATTATCCTTTCGGCCGATTACGCGGAACTGTGTGATGTGTTGTCCGCCGACAGTCCTCTGCCGCATCTCCACCACGTCGTTGGTCTTCAGGATACCGTCGTGGACCAGTGGCGCGTCGATGATTAGGCACCCGTCCTCTGCCTGGCTTACTGCTACCGTGTCGAAAGGCGTGTACCACTCCGTGGCCTCCGGGCCGTTGACCTGTCGTAATGCGATATGCGAGAGGGTCTCCGTCATGGCGTAGCTGCTCCATATATGCCCTGGGAAATCATGAAGTGCTTCCTGCATCTCCCCGTCGACGGCTCCTCCACCGATGATAAGATGGCGGATGGCACGCAGACGTTCCCTTTCCCGTGGCACCTGCAGAGTGTTGTAGACCTGCAACGGCACCATCGCCGCGAAGACCGGCATCGGCTCACCGATGGGATAGACACCGTCGGCAAGCGGGTGTCCGCACGGCTTGACGTCGATGAGGCGCAGATGACGTTCTATGGCTCTGACGACAACCATCTTCCCGGCGATATAGTCGAGGGGCATGCAGAGCAGTGCCGTGTCGCCGCCTTTCAGTCCGAGGAAGTCGCAGGTGATACGTGCCGAGTTGAGCATCTTCGTCTTCTCCACCCACATCGGCTTAGGCTCTCCCGTAGAGCCGCTGGTGTGTACGAGGAGTGTAGGCCTGCCGTCGTTCCATTCGTCAAGAAACTCTTTCAGCGTCATCGCACCGGTGCCTCCTTCGCCTTGTTGTACCACAGACGGTCGCCACGTATCTCCAGTGGCATGTCGATATTGTCCTTGTAGAGCAGTCCTGTGCCCAGTCCTTGTGGAAAGGTGATAGACGGCCCATAGACCGACGCGCAGAAATGCGCTATGGCGTTGAGTCCGATATTGCTCTCCAATGCCGAGGTAATCCACGACCCTATGCCACGTTCCTTGGCTAGCTCTATCCATTCCCTGCATCCTCTCATTCCTCCGTGCAGGCTGGGCTTCAGGACGATGTATGCCGGATGGATGGTGTCAAGAAGCCGTTTCTTCTCATCCCTGTCGTTGACGCCAATGAGCTCCTCGTCGAGGGCTATGGGCAATGGCGACTGACGGCACAGACGGGCCATGGCATCCCACTGATGCTGACGGATGGGCTGTTCGATGGAATGTATGCCGTAGGGTGCGAGGGCATTAAGACGTTCCATGGCGTTGTCGGGGGTGAACCCACCGTTGGCATCGACGCGCAGCTCTATCTGCTCCTTTGGAAAATGATTGCGGATATGGCGCACGAGTGTCAGCTCACGTTCGAAGTCGATGGCTCCTATCTTCAGTTTCACACAGTGGAAGCCTGTCCTCAGCTTTTCTTCTAGTCTCCTGTACATCTCCTCGAAGGTGCCCATCCACACGAGTCCGTTGATGGGGATGCCCTCCTCGCCGCGTGCGAAGGGTGTGTCGAAGAGTGCTGTCGTCCCCGCGTCGAGATGTGCCATTGCCGTCTCGAAGCCGAAGAGCACGGAAGGGTAGGGACGCAGCTCCTCCGTGGGGATGGTGCCGTGGCTCGCCACATATCTTGCCGTATCGTTGAGGATAGCCTCGTAGTCGGCTGCTGGCATGGCGTCGCAGCTGAGGTCGGGGAGCACGGAGCACTCGCCGCGTCCCACCTTTCCGTCGCGTTCTATGGTGACATAGTAGGACAGGTGGGTGGTGTAAACGCCCCGTGATGTCCCTGCGGGCTGCCGGAAATGCAGCAGCCGCCGGTCAAAGTGTATTTTCATAACGTCTTGTCTCCAAAGAGTTTGTTGTCTTGCAGTCGTCCTCGTGCCGGCTGCTATGGGAACTGCGGGTATTTGTCGAAGTCGGGTTTACGCTTCTCCAGGAATGCCCGTCCGCCTTCCTGTGCCTCGTCGAGGGTGTAGTAGAGCATCGTAGCGTCACCGGCGAGCTCCTGGATACCGGCTTGTCCGTCGAGTTCGGCATTGAAGCCTGCTTTCATCATCCTCAGTGCCAGCGGTGACCGTTCCATCATTGTCTCGGCCCATTCCACGCAGGTGTCCTCAAGCTTGTCGAACGGGACGACCTTGTTGACGAGACCCATCCTCTCGGCTTCCTCGGCGGTGTACTGCATGCACATATACCACATCTCGCGCGCCTTCTTCTGTCCGATGATACGTGCGAGGTAGGACGCTCCCAGTCCGGCGTCGAAGCTGCCCACCTTCGGTCCTGTCTGCCCAAAGCGTGCGTTCTCCGACGCTATGGTGAGGTCGCAGACTACGTGCAGGACATGTCCTCCGCCGATGGCGTAGCCGTTGACCATCGCTATGACCGGCTTCGGCAGCCGCCGTATCTGCATCTGTACGTCGAGGACGTTGAGCCGCGGCACACCATCCTGGCCTACGTATCCGCCACGTCCTTTGACATGCATATCGCCACCGGAGCAGAAAGCCTTGTCGCCGGCACCGGTGAGGATGACCACACGTATGTCGAGATGGTCGCGGCAGTAGGTGAAGGCCTGGCTCATCTCCCACACCGTCAGCGGCGTGAAGGCGTTGCGGTAGCGTGGCCTGTTGATGGTAATCTTCGCGATGTGGTTGTATTCCTCAAAGAGTATCTCCTTGAAGTCGAAACCCTCTATTGTTTTCCATTCTCTTTCCATAATATATATGTTTGATAGTTTGCGTTATTATATGTTGTTGGCTATGCATTGCTGATAACTCTTCCAGTCTGTTGCCGCGTCTGTCTCCACCTCCAGGACCCTTGGCCGGTCGGAGACGTCGTCGGTGAGCCATCGCAGACCGTCACTGAGCTGTTCCAGGTCCGCGGCCACACGGTAGTCTGCGCCATTGTCGGAGCATACGCCGCGTGCCGACGTGCGGTAAGTGGCCTTGACGTTTCTGATGTCGTTGTCATCGGTGAGACGTGAGAACTTCTCGAATATCGCACCACCGCCATTGTTGAGCAGGAGTATGCGGAGGTTGCCGCTAAGACTGCTGTCCCACAGTGCGTTGCGGTCATAGAAGAAGCTGAGGTCTCCGATGACGCAGTAGACGTTGCCGGTGCTTACGAGGGAACATCCCGCCGCCGTCGACATAGAGCCTTCTATGCCGTTAACGCCGCGGTTGCATTCTATATGATGGTGCGCGTAGACGCAGCCCATGCGCACTGCCATGCTGTTGCCGTAGAACACCGTTGCTGTCGGGTCTTTTGCCGAGAGTCGTTCTTCGAAACTTTTCACGGCGAGTAGCGATGAGAACGGTGGATTGTAGCTTCTGATACGTTTCGACGCATGCTTCCTGAGCTGTTGCCAGCGGTCATACCAGCGGTCGTCGCCGTGGCCGTCGATGGCTCTCAGCACCTCCGCAGTAGGAGCCGCAATAACCCCGGTGAGGTTCATGAACGTGTCCGTGATGTCGCCGCTGTCGTCGATGCGCCAGCAGCGTGCGTCATCAGCATTCCGGAGGTATTCCTTTATCCCTCCGCTGACAAGTGTCCTCCCTGCGTAGAGGATGAAGTCGGGAGACGGGAAACCGTCGTCCTTGACGGGAAGCATAGCGTCGAGGCAGCCGCCGCTGGCTCCGCCAAGCGGCTCTTGCAGTACGACAAAGTGTCGGCTGTTAAGTTTATCGATGATGCCTTCCGGCACCTCACCTTGATGCTGCTGGCCGATGACGATGACAGGACGCCCGGCATCATGGAGGTCGTGGAGCATGGTACTGATGTCGGCGCCTGTGGCGGTAATGCGTGTTATCCTACGCTCCGCAGGCAGCGACGGACAGGAGAAGTTGTATAGCGGGCGGCTTATCGGTACGTTGATGTGCACCGGAGAGCCACCGCCGGCCACGGCGGCAAGGAGAGCCTCGTTGACAAGGCGGTTGCAGTACCAGTGGCCTTCGCTGTCGCCGCTGTGGACCTCGGGCAGCGCGACGCTTTTCCTTACGAACCTCTCCAGGGCCTGTCGCTGTGGCAGGGTCTGTCCGTCGAGCTGGTCTATCCATTGCTGGGGCCGGTCGGCGGAGATGACCACCAGTGGCACGTGCTGGTAGAACGCCTCCGCCACTGCCGGAACGGTGTTGAGCAGTGCCGTTCCCGATGTTACGCATACCACCGTGGGCAGTGCTGTCCTCATGGCGATGCCCATGGCGCAGAACGCCGCACTGCGCTCGTCGCTCACGGGATAGCATGTCAGCTCCGGACACTGTGCGAGGTTGTGTACGATGGGTGCGTTGCGTGAGCCGGGGCAGACCACGGCATGTCTTACGCCGTGTGCTATGAGCAGCGCGGTGAGTATGTTTATGTTTTCCTTGTCAGAGTACATCCTTCATTGTCTTTAGTTTAGCTTCCGTCTCCTTCCATTCTTCCTCCTCAATGCTTTCCCTTAGCAGACCACCACCGGCATAGAGTGTTACGTCCTTTCCGCTGATCTCCATGCAGCGTAAGGAGACAAAGAGATGTGTTGCGCCATTGATGGCTACGGGACCACAGAACCCACTGTAGTAACGGCGGTCGGCACTCTCGCTGCTGAGGATAATCTCCAGGGCACGGTCCTTTGGCAGACCGCATACGGCGGGGGTGGGTGAGAGGTCGCCGACGAGTTTCCATAGTGCTTGCTCTCCACCATGCAGGCGGAAGGCGAAATCGGTGCGGAGATGGAACAGTCCGCCGGCGGTAACGGTGTGGGGGATTGAGCGCACTACGTCCGTGGCATGTCGTCGTAGGCAGTTGCCGACATACTCCTCTACGATGTGCTGTTCGCGCCGGTTCTTTGCGTTCCATGGTCCGTCAGTGGTCATCGTGCCGGCAAGAGCCACGGTGTGCCACTGCTTTCCGGACCCTTCCGCCAGCACCTCCGGAGTGGCCATGAGCCATGTGCCGCTCACGGTGGTGCTTACGAGGCAGACCATCTGATGGGGATAGCGGCGGCAAGCACGATGGAAGACTGCCACGGCGTCGACCTCTTTATGCGCGTTAATGCAGAGACGGCGCGCAAGGACCACTTTGTCGGCTGTACCGTCGTCGAGACTGTGGTGCACAAGGGAGAAGTCGTGGTGGTAGAGACATCTGTTCTCTGCCTCGTCCCAGCAGTAACGCTCCTTATGGCTGCTGTCGGCCTGGTCATTGTCGGTGCTGTGCATATTCATGACATGGACCTCCGTGGCCGGGATGAACACCACGGGATGGTCCTTGGCAACGGTGAACGGTGCTAGCACGAAGCCGCCGCGTCCGCCGATGGTCTCCGGACGTTCCATGCACTCTGCCACTCCTCTGATGATATGGTATTCCGTGGCGTCGGGTAAACGGTAAAAGGCGTAGTCGTTCATCGTGCCAGGACATAGTTGGTGACATGGACCGTGGAGATGAGGCTGCCGCGGCTGTTGGTGATGTCGACTTGCCATTCGTGGAGCGTCTGCCCCTTATGGCGTAACCGTGCCAGTGCCGTCACCGTGTCGCCCTCGCGGACAGCCTGCACATGACTGCCACTGACGTTGATGCCTACGGCGATGCGGTCGGGACAAAGGGCCATGGACCCAATGCCGGCGACATTCTCGGCCAGTGCCAGTGAGGCACCGCCGGAGAGAAAGCCGAAGGGCTGGATGTTACGGCTGTCGACTTTCATGCGTGCCATACAGGTGTCGGGGTCGTCAGTGGAGAGAAACTCCATGCCGAGGGTCTCTGACAGTCCGCCCCGCTGCTCTGCCATTTTCTTTGCGTGTTCTATATCCATATCTTTAATCTTTTCCAATCGGAATGCAAAGATACGAAAAAATCCTGTACTGGTAATATATTCATTCACACAAGTTCCGGAAGGAATATTGTCCCCCCATGACCGCACATGCCTTTGTGCATTGATGTTCTGTTCCTTTTGGTTGTAATTATGAATGAAAAATGGAAAAAATGAATGAAAATGCTTGATGTTTTGTGAAAATATCGTAACTTTGTAGCGTCAATACTTAGCAAATGTAATTTTATTCTTCTTTTTGGTTAATTTTTAAATGAGCAGTCTTTCTCTGTGATATGTCTTTCGGGATGTATTGATGAGAAAAACAAAAACTGAGTTGCGTATGAATAGAAAATTTACTTCTACATTGTTGTTCGCGTTGCTGTCATCGGTGTCGGCATTTGGCGGCGATACAATTTTCGTTGAGCGCTTTGACAGTCAGGCGGCATTCGACAAGTTCAAGGTCATCGACAACAACCAGGACGGCAGCACTTGGTCCTGGGATAAGGACAAGCAGGAGGCCCGCTGCCTTTACTCCAGTAAGTCGCAGAGCTCCGACGACTGGCTGCTGACCCCGGAGCAGACGCTGAAGGGTGGGAGAGTCTACGGTGTCTCCTACCGCATCTATGGCGACGGACTGGGATATACCGAGCACTTTGCCACGGCATGGGGCTCCGGTGAGGCGGTGTCATCGTATACCACTCTGCAGTCGCGGACACTCATCACCCACGAGGGAAGCACATTCGATAATTATATTGTTTGCAATGCCGACGGCAAATACCGTGTCGGCTTCCATGCCGTGAGTGATGCGCTGCAGTACGGCATCAGCCTCGACGACATCGTTATCAATGATATGGCAAGTGTAAAGGCTCCCGCCGCTCCGGGCGCTCTTCGCGGTACGTCTGCCGACGACGGCACAAACAGCGTGATCCTCGTCTTCCGCACTCCGTTCCGCACTGCCGAGGGTGGCAGCCTGTCGGCAATCAGTAAGGTGGAGATTTCGCGTAACGGAAGGGTTATCAGTACCATCGTCGCCCCGGCCGTGAACCGCAGCCTTACCTATACCGATAAGGAGGCTGTTCAGGGAGAGAACAACTATTCCGTTGTGGCTTATAACGACGAGGGCGCCGGCATACCGGCCACCGTGGAAGTGTATGCCGGAGAAGATAAGCCGAGGGCTGTGAGAAACCTGAGTCTCAGCGATGAGGGAGGAAAGATTGTACTCCACTGGGAAGCGCCGACGGCTGGTGTCAACGGTGGCTACTTTGATGCATCGCACTGTACATATAATATATATTATGCCGGTGACTATGAGGCCGGTAAACTCTATAAGTCGGGCGTTACCTCTACGGCGATACCTGTCGACGGCAATGAAGGCTTGCAGCGTGTTGCCGGTTTCTATGTCTCTGCTGTCAACGCCGGTGGTGAGGGCGAGAAGAAAAAGTCGAATTATATCCTCCTTGGTCAACCTTATCAGATGCCGCTCCTTCAGGACTTTGGCACGTCCTTTGGCGACCATTTTACTTATCTTCGCGACAACTGGACCGATGACGACGGCCATCTGTGGTGGCGTGAGGGTAATGGCAGCAGTAAGGCTACTTACAACAACGAGGGATACGTCATCTTCTACAGCGACAGTTACAACACCAGCAGCTTCAATACGGGGAAAATAAGCTTTAAGGATGCTGTCAATCCAAAGTTGTCCTTTGCCTTCAAGCCCTGTTACCAGAGTGATGCCATGACGGTCTATGCCGTGAAGCCCGACGGCAGTTCCGTTCAGCTCACTGACGTGTATTATGCTCAGGGCGACAAGAAGTGGAAAACTTATTCCGTCGACCTTAACAAGCTCAAAGGCCTCGACTATGCTGTCCTCAAGTTTACCGCAAGCAGCGACGACGAGGACTATGGTGTCGGTCTTGACAATATACAGGTTATCGATGCCACAGAGCATAATCTCAACGCGCGGATTATCGCTCCGTCGCGTGTGATGGCAGGCAAGGAGTCGGAGGCGAGTGTCATCGTCAACAACTTCGGTACCAAGGCGGCCGAGGGTTACGTCGTCAGCCTCTTTGCCAATGGCGAGAAGGTTGCTGAGAACACCTCCAGCGGGAGTCTGGCGTCGATGGCTGTAGACACTGTTACTATGAAGTTCACCGCCCGTCCCGGCATCGACACGCTGAGGGTAAACGCCGTTGTCGACTATTCTCTTGACGAGAATCTGTCCGATAACACCACGCAGACAGCAAGCGTCCTGGTGGAACAGCCGGAGATGGCTACCGTCGCCGACCTTAAGGCCACGAGAAACGCGTCAGCAAACAGCCTGTCATGGACGGCTGTAGTCCCGAAGAGCGAGGTGGTTACCGATGACTTTGAGAGCTATCCTGCCTTCACGTTGCCTGGCGACGGACATTATCTGGAGTATGAGTACAATATCGGGCCGTGGTACAACTACGACGCCGACCAGGAATATTCCCTTGACCTCCCCGGTTATTCGTTCCCTTGGGAGGAAGAGGCGTTTGCCTTCATCACCTTCAATCCAAAGAAGGTCGAGACGGAGGACAGTACCGTTGCGCCTCTGAGTCAGAACTCTGTTTTCACTGCTCATAGTGGCGACCAGTATCTTGCGGCATTCGCCATGAAGGGTGACATGAATATTGGTAATCAGGTCAGCGACTGGCTTATCTCACCGCTGCTGACAGGCGATGCGCAGACAGTGTCGTTCTGGTTCAACACCCTTCCCGTCTCCAATGGCACGGTAAGCTTCCAGGTGGCTTATTCCACTACGGACTCCCTCCACGACAGCTTCACGAATGTCGTCGTGGACAGCGTGACGGCCACCAGGGACTGGACGAAGGTGAGCATCGACCTGCCGAAGGGTGCTAAGTATTTCGCTATACATCATGTTACGCCGAAGGACATCAACCAGATGCTTATGGTCGACGATATCACCTATACCAGGGGCATCGGCGAGGTGCTGGGCTATAGGATATACCGCGACGGCAAGTATCTCGCTACCGTTGCATCTCCTGCATACACCGACAACGACGGTGGCGACCACGAGTATAATGTTACCGTTGTCTATAACAGCGGAGAGAGCGGCCTGTCGAATACGGCATCCACAAAGGCATCCACCGGTATCCGTGCCATCACTGACGCCACTGCCAGTGGCTTCGGCACCGCTCCGGTCTACAACCTCTCCGGACAGCGCGTAGGGTCCAGCTACCGTGGCGTGGTTATCAGCAACGGACGGAAGGTCCTCCGCCGGTAATTAAACGGCTTCTCCCTTTGTCCTTTGAGGGAAAGTTGCTATCTTTGCGCCGCAAAACTTGTTATTTCAATAAACAAATTATTTTTTATGAAAAGGAAAATGGCCGCACTGATAGTCTTTCTCTTCATGGGACTCGGTGCAGCATTGGGTAAGGCAAGTCCTTACGCAGTGAATTTCAATGTTCCCATCTCTACCGATGAGCACGACTTCGCCGTCGCTACGGGGTGGGGACATCTCGTCGACAAGTATGTGGACTCTTACGTCCGTTACACTTACCATGCCGATGGAGGCGTAGACAACTCGGGATGTCTTGAGATAGGCTCACAGGAGCTCTATGACGGCAGTTTCGATGATGACGATATGACAAGTAAGGTTGTCAGCGATATGCTCGTAACGCCAGCCGTGGAAGGTAAGGTTACGCTGAAGGTGAAGAAAACCCGTACCTGGACGTCGAGTGCGGGGGTGAAGTTCTACACTCTCACAAAGAAAGACGGCAAATGGGTCGTGGGCAGTGAGATTACGCCGACGGTATACCATGTCACCGGCGATGATTTCTCAACGGTAGAGCTGCCGTCGCAGCCTGCCGGAACATATATCGGTATCCGTGGCTATTATGTCAAGATAGATGACTTCAGTGCCGAGTCGGCTGACGTGGAGCTCAAACGTGGACTTCAGGTGGTCAGCGCCGAGTGGGCTGGCGGTAAGTATTGCGACATAGATGCCGACGGAAACTTCAACATCGCGTATAAGTTCGTTCTGCAGAACACCGGCGACTATACCCTTAACGCCGGTGATGCCGACTATAGCATAGACCTCATGCGTAATGTCATCAAGACCGTCTATGCAACGGTGCCGCCGGCAAAGAGCCTGCAGCCCGGAGATTATTCCGATACGCTGCGTGTCAGTGCCGTCGTCAGTGCTTCTAACCTTGCCGGAGGAAAGCTCTTCCCCGTGCTCCGCGAGAATGTCTCCGGTACGGTATTCAACCTTCCGGAGGTCGTGCCTACACCTCATAAAGCCGATTTCCGCCTCACAGGCTTCTATGGTACCACGCCACTGCGTACAGGTTATCATATTGATTTCGGTACGTCGCGTTCTACGGTTACCGTTCCTCTGCTGATGCGCAACAACGGTGCCGTGGAGCAGAAGATTACGGACGTATCGGCGTCGGCGGGTTTCGCCGCTTCGGTGAAAGCTCCCGTGACGATAGCTCCTCACGACAGTGTGCTGCTCAACGTCAGTCTTACTCCAGAAACGAAAGGGGAGAAAACCGGAACGCTGACCGTGAAGGGCGACAATGGTGTCGATATTGCCCTTGACCTCATGGGCATCAGCGTCCGTGATGACCAGACATTCTACGATTTCGAAGATGGTAAGGTCGGCGACGGCTTCCTTACCAACGACGCATGGTTCATCAACTCTATGCCACAGTCTATTGCCAGCATCAATAATAAATACTGTGTCTATACCTCTCATCAGGACAGCGTTATGCTGGTGCTTCCGAAAATGGAGGTGAAAGCCGGACAAAAGATGTCGTTCGAGTGCAGTAAGGGCTACACCCATTCCTTTGTGGATGTGCTCTATTCGGCCGACCGCAAGCACTGGCAGGTGGCAAAGAGCATACAGGTCTCGGAGATGTCCGACTCGGCCCTTGCGCAGTCATGGGGCGGCTATTACTATGCGTTGAAGCGTTTCACCGTTGATGGCATCCCTGCCGGTCAGTGGTATGTCGCCTTTATGTCGGGAGACAGTTACATAGACAATATCCTGGCTGATTATACCCTTGTCCCAACGAGCTACGACGGTTACTTCGGCGATGTCGTTATCCCTAGTCGTGGTAAGGTGGGACAGGAGATGGAGGCACGTGCTGAATTCCATAACGTCATGGGAAGTGTCGTAAAGGCGGGCGACTACAGCATATCTCTTGTCGTTGGCGATAAGGAATATCCTGTGGAGATGAAAGAGGATGTTAGCGCACATGGCTCCGTCGTCGCTGACTTGTGGCTCCGTCCTGAGGAGGCTGGCACCTTCGATGCTGTCTGGCGTTTCAAAGCTGGAGACGTTACCGTAGACTGTGAGCCGGTCATAATGACTGTCGACGCTAAGGACGGCAGGGCCGAGGTGCTCACCGAGCATCCTGTTCACCATCAGTACACTACATCCGCACCGATGGACCCGTATAACTTCAACGGTGAGAGTGAGTTTATCTACCTGCCTTCGGAGATCAGACTTCCTAAGGGCACTCGCCTTACATCGGTGTCATGGTATGGTACCAATCCGCGGGTGGCCGTACCTCTCACGGCGCAGGTATATCTTCAGAACACTGCTGATACCGTTATAGAAAATGCTGCGAATGGCTATGTTATGACCGATGCGTCGCTGATGACGAAGGTCTTCGACGGAATGACTCAGATTGATGTTGCCGGGAGTACGTATGTCTATGATAATGTTATCACCGTCAACTTCGACGAGCCGTTCACCTATGAGGGCGGCCCGCTGCGCCTACAGTTCCATGGTTCCACACAGCAGGGGCCGCGTGTCTTCTTTGCTGCCAACAAAGGCTACCGTGACCAGAAGCGCAGTATAGCGCGCAACAATGCCACGGAGACGGCACTTGCTAAGACGACCATCTATGCCGACGCCCTTCCGGTGATAGCAATCGGATATGTCGAGGCTTCTGCAGCCACCGGCATAAGCGCGGTGCGAAAGGATGCAGGCTCTGCTTTATATTATAATGTGAACGGCGTGAGGATGAGCACTCCGGCACGCGGCATCAATATCGTGAGAATGCCGGACGGAACGGTGAGGAAGGTCCTCAAGTAAGCTCATGGGGCACCACCGCCTCTTTGCGCTTTGCGCGCTCTGAGGGAGCGCTTTGTGTTCTGTGCTCAGCGCTCTGTGCTCAGCACTTAGTGCTTTCCGTTCGTGCTTCGTGCTTCGTGCTTTGTGTTTTGTGCTTTGTGTTTTGTGCTTTGAATTATAATTCAAAGAACAGGACGCAAGAACAGGACGCAAGAACAGGACGCAAGGAAAGGACGCAAGGACAGGACGCAAGGAACAGGCCACAAGAACAGGACCTAAGAAAAAGGTTTTAAACGGTCGGAAAACTTACGAATTTTAAACAAATAGGCAGGTTTTTGTGCATATTATCTAAAAAATGCATGAAAACTTGCCTTTTTTTGTTATTTATTCACTAATTTTGCAGCAGGTTTACTTATATTATTAACTGCATTTACTTTTTTCGCTTATGGGAAAGTTGTACACAAAATTTTTAGCGACACTCCTGTGCCTCCTATCGCTATCTACGGTTGGGGGGGCAGCAGTTGTGAAAAACTACACCTACAACTTCGACTCCGCGTGGGGACCTTTCTACAGCAGCTATTATCAGTACTATAAAAGTCATGATATAGCTCCTGCCGGATGGGGACACCTCGCCAATGGTGTTGATAATTCGTATGGTGATCCTACCTATCCGGAATATTATTTCCGGTCTAAGGATGGTGTCAATGGCTCAGGCTGTCTGCAAGTCAGCAGCCAGAGAATTCAGGATGATGAGACCTATGCTTATCGCTCGGTCTATGACCTGTTGGTAACGCCAAAGGTCTCCGGAAAGATTACCATTCAGGCTAAGCTCTACACCAGTGGGTCGACAAACGGGGTACGTTTCTTCAAGGTTACCAATGTCAATGGCAAATGGGTGAAGGGCGACGAGATTACACCTTCCGTAAATCCTACGCTGAGTACAAGTTCGTATGAGACCATTGAGCTCGACGGGCTGAAAGACGAGTATGTAGGCATACGTGTCAGCGACGCCTATGTCGATGACTTCACAGCCGACAGCGCAGACATTGAGGAGCGCAAGTCGCTGAGTATCGACAATGTCGAAGCAAACATGAAGGCTCCTTACAACTGCAACGAGGACGGTACTTACAAGCTATCCTACACCGTTAAGGTTGGTAACAGTGGTACTGTGGACCTTCCTTCTGGCGCATATGGCGTAAGCATCGTTTCAATAGAGGACCAGGATACCACAGTACTCGCTACAGTCAATGGTGCCAAGGCTTTGAAGGTCGGCGGCGCTGATACTCTGGATGTTGATGCGACAATCAGTTACAAGGACTATCCATCTTCGTCGGGTTATTACTTCTACATCCGGGAGAATGTCTCCAATAGTGTCTCCCGTGGTCCGAAGATTACGCTTGTCCCTCATGAGCCGAAATGTGAGATTGTGGAGAACAGCTACCCGTATGGTGCTATTGATTCCCTCGATTTCGACTATACGCAGACCATGGCGCAGCAGCGCATACGTATCAAGAATGATGGTGGTTCCACACTGAAAATATCGAGTATCGACTTACCTCAAGGCTTTTCGATAGAAAAATTAGACAGTGTTGCGGGTGGTGAGTATGCCACTCCTTACATCACGCTCTGTGATTCAGTAACACCGGGCAGAAAGGAAGGCCTTGTAACATTCCATACCAATGCCGGCGACAGCACACTCTATGTGTCGGGAACCACTGTCAGCAAGGATGTGTGGTTCACGAATTTTGGCAGCAGCTATAGCGATAGCGGAATACCGGTGAATATGACTGCCGGTTCATGGAAGTCGAGTTACTTCAACGTGAAGGGCAACGCCTATCGCGCCAATGCCGCTACCACACGCTCGAAGCTTATCACTCCTAAGCTCCATTTTGCAAAGGAAGGCACGCTCACTTATCAGACGGGACGCGACTACGGCTCCGGTGCTGAGCTGGTAGTATATTATTCTGCAAGCAAGACCGGTGATTGGACTGAGCTGGACTCCATAGAGTCGTTCAGCAATGAGAAATACACCGGTGGTACAGACTATAAGATGACAGAGCATACCGTGACTCTGCCTGTCGGCGACTGGTATGTGGCCTTTGACGGTAAGTCCGTCTATCTCGATAACATCTATGGTGGTGAACTTGTCAACGTTCCACACGACATGGCTGTTGACTCAAAGGACATCCCGGCTGCTGCCGTTGTCAACAATGAGTACACTGCTACCGTTATCCTGAGCAATCACAACATCAAGAAGGAGAGCGCCAATGCCTATAAGGCAAAGCTCTTCGTGGATGGCAAGGCTGTTGCTGAGGCTAAGGCCGTGGATATCGCTTCCGGCAAGGCTGCCGCGTTCACCTTCACGTACACTCCGCATGCCACTGGCACCTTCCCGGCATACATAAAGGCAGAGTGGGCTGATGGCTATGAGCTCACCACTGACACCACGTCAGTTGTCGTGTCGCAGGAGACAGCCGGCCGCATTATTTCCCTTGGCACTCCTTCTACTAATGGCTCATCCAATGGTCCTATCAAGGACTACTATAAGAACTGTGAGACCGTATCCCTCTTTGATGCTTCAGAGATTAACCTCCCTGCAGGCACTAAGATAAAGAAGGTCATATACCGCGGAAAGAACTCCAGTTTCACCACTAAATTCAACATGAGTCTCTGGCTCAACAACGTTGCCGACGGTACCGCACTGCCTACAGGCTCTGACGCTGTAGACAGGACAGGAGCGCATGAGTACTCGCTCAGTTCTGTACAGTTGGCAAATGGCGGAGCAACATCCTCTTTGCCATACGATGCTACGAAGTCTATAGACCTCATCACGTTTGATATGAGTGCAAATCCGTTTGTATATAATGGTGGCGCTCTTCAGGTCGCGACCAATGAGACTGCGAATGGCTATGGCTCTGGCTTTGGCTTCGAGGCTGACAACAGCTCAGACAAGTATACCTATCGCTGCTCCGACACTGAAGTTTCCAGTTATGGCTGGAAGACGGATGCCAGCCGTGTCGTCGTTACCATTGAGGTGGAGTCGAAACCGTCGGTGCTCTCGGGTGTCGTAAAGGACGAGAAGGGTAATGCCGTTGCCAACCAGCCTGTTGTCCTCTCTTCCGGTAATGTCGTCTATGCTGATACCACCGATGCAGAGGGTAAGTATTCTCTGACCGTCTATCAGGATACGAAGACCTACAAGCTGTCGGTCGATAAGATGGGTTATGACCCTGTGGAGCAGACCATCAAACTAGCTGGCGACTCTGTCGATGACATTACCTTAAAGGTGGCCACCGGCTTCTATATTGCCTCTTACTCTATCCCTTCGGAGGGGACGGTCAACAACGCCTATGAGGCTACGGTGAACGCCAAGAACGTCATTACCTCTTCCATCGCATCCAGCGACTATACCGCTACGCTCTTTGTCGGTGGCGAGGCTGTCGCCACTGCCAAAACGGCAGATGTCGCTTCAGGTGATACTGCTAAACTCGCCTTTGAGTACTATCCGCACGTGGCAGGTACCTATCCTGCTTATGCAAAGATTGTCAAAGGAGCTGATGAATATGTCACAGATACCGTTCATGTTGTCCTTGGCGCAGAATTTGCTGATGGAGAAAAACTCGTCGGCACACATAATGACGATCAGAGTGAGGCTGTCGTAAAGAAGTATTATTTGTACGATACGACCCACATGATATATCCTAAGGATAAACTGGATTTGCCCAATGGTGCTAAGATTAAGTCGCTGAAGTTCAAGACAACCAACACGGAGAAGGGATTCCAGGTTACGGTATATCTTGACAATACGACTGATGACTACAGCAATGGCTTCGTTGATTATGACCTTACAGACAAGACACCGGTATTCTCCGGAACTGTCGATGGCGACAACTTCGAGATACCTCTTAGTGAGCCGTTCGTTTACACTGGCAACAACCTGCGCGTCGTTACCCTTGTCAAGGCACCTAACGGTTACACTACCGGCAAGTTCGAGGTTGACAACACCATGACGAACTGCACTTACTTTAGGTATAGCGACAATGAGCAACCCGTTCTCACTTCGGCAAATGTCTCTGAAGTATCCAATAAGGCAAGTTATACACCGGTGATGTATCTGACCATTGCCACCTCAAAGACTTTCTCCGTTACCGTTACCTCCAGCAAGGACAATGCACCTGTGGCAGGAGCTGTGGTAACGCTGACCTCTGAAGACGGACATGCCGTATACACCGGTAGCACCGATGCTGATGGTAAAGCCGATATCTCCGTGGCCCAGCCCGATAAGGCATACCATTATGTAGTTTCTGCTGATGGCTTCGCAGAAAAGACCGGCGACATTACGTTTGGCTCTGACGGTACGCTTGTTGAGGCTATAGCCCTTGATGATGCTACCTCTACGGGTATAACATCTGTACTTGATGCACATGACGCTGCGAAGAGCGGTGCCGTTTACGACCTCAGTGGACGCTATGTCGGAAAAGCCGGCAGCAGGAGACTGCCTAAGGGCGTCTACATTGTCGGCGGAAAGAAGGTTGTCGTAAAGTAATGCGCATATTCCAATAGACTATTATCATACTGCCATCGGCAATGACTGAATATTTTGTCGATGGCATTTTTTTTCTTAAAATAGACCTATTATGCAAAGATACATTTTCAAACTTGCTCTTCTGGCTTTTATGGTTCTGACACTGCCGGTTAATGCCCAGACATACGTTCTAGATGAGGGCTTTGAGGGAAACATGTTCCCACCCGATGGGTGGTCGGTAATAGATGCCGATGGTGACGGCCACTGCTGGCAGCAGGGCGGAACGGGACTTACCCGCGGCAGCGGTGACAAGATAGCAGTCTCTTATACCGTTGACGCATCTACGAATACGGCTTACCGTGCGCAGAACAACTACCTCGTTACGCCAAAGATTGAGGTTAAGAACAAATCCTATGCCCTAAGCCTCAGTTATATAGCAGAGGATGTGGAGACGGATGAACATATCACGGTACTTGTGTCGACGACGGGCAAAAAGTCCACTGACTTCACTGATAAACTTTATGACGGCACTGTCAGCAACCTCAGCTATGGTGAGGTGAAAGTCAATACGCTGTCGCGTTCTCTTTCTGCTTATGATGGCAAGAGCATATATGTCGCTATACTGCATACAGGTACGGACACATATGCTCTTGGCATTGACGATGTGAGGATAATAAACCAGAAAGGACCGGCATCTGTTTCCTCTTTTAAGGCTGTGGCCCATAATGGTGCTACCCCGTCGGCATTGCTCACCTGGACTAATCCTTCTGTTAATGGTAAGGGAGAAAGTCTTTCTTCTGTTGGTGTGAATATCTATCGCGATGGCTCACTTTTGGCATCGCTTAAGGACCTTAAGGGTGGTGAGGCTGCACAGTATGAGGATACTTCTGTTCCTTCCGGCAATCATTCCTACGCTGTTGCGGCAGTAAATGAGGAAGGAGAGTCCAAGCGCAGGCAGACCACGTTGTATGTTGGTGAGGATATTCCTGGCCAGGTCTCCGACTTAACGGTCACTGCCTCCAATGGTGTGGCCAGTCTTTCGTGGACAGCTCCAGCGTCTGGAAAGAACAAAGGGTGGATAGACGCTGCTAACCTTAAGTACGATATCATGAGGTTTACGGCATCAGACACCACACTCGTTGCCGAGAAGGTGGCAGGTACCGACTATAAGGTATCTCTTCAGGACGGAGTACTGACGGGATTCCTTGTCGCTGCTGTCAACTCAGTCGGTGCCGGTGAAGCGGTCCGCTCCAATACAGTAGTGGGCTATGGCCCGAATTTTAAAGATATAGCCGTAGGCAGCGACGCTACTGTCGACTATCGTCATAAGCGTCTGCCGATGGATATGTACACTGCGCAGTCGGTGTCGGAGACGGTCTATTATCCGGCAGACCTCAGATACGCTACAGGATCAATCTCCTACATTATATATAAGAATCACTTCCGTGCGGGCACTGAGACAAAATGTCCTGTGAAGGTCTATATAGGTGAGACAACGCAGCGCAGTCTTGCCAACGGATGGATCCCGGCGAAGGACCTCCAGCTCGTTTATGACGACAGCCTTGTGCTCCATGAGAACGACAACGACGTGCCAGTTCAGCTTAAGACACCTTACCAATACCAGGGTGGAAACCTCGTTGTGATGGTTGTACACGGCAAGCCGACACGCTCTGGCACATATTTCGACGTGTTCTATGTCTCGTCGACGGCTGATAAAGACAAGCGCTCTCGCGTCTATGACCTGTCGGGAGGAGAGAACCTTGACAGTCTTAAGACGACGTTCGGAACACCCGTGGGAGAGGTGCCCCAGACCCGTTTCATCATCACTACCGACAATATGACATCGCTAAGCGGACGCATTACCGACGAACATGGTCATGGTATTGCCAATGCCAAGCTGACGGTGAAGTTCTTTAATATTGAAGCAGTGACCGACAATGACGGCAACTATTCATTTGATATGCTTCCAAGTGGACCGATGACCATTGCTGTCAGTGCCATAGGATATGAGGATAAAACGGTGAGCATAACCCTTTCGGGTGAGGCCATGACGAGTGATGTTTATCTTACGGCACTGGCTAAGGCTACCGTCTCTGGTGCCGTTGCTATGTCTGACGATGCCGCGACGGTCTCTGGTGCTGTTGTCAGCCTTGACGGATATGCTCCTTTCACGACGACAACCTCTGCCGATGGCTCGTTCTCCTTCGATGGAGTCTATGCCGGAAAGTCGTACCAGATGACGGTCAGATATCCCGATTATGACATCTATACATGCTCAGTAAACCCTAAAGGCGACCTTTCTCTTGGTACCATCACGCTGTCTCGTAGTCTTGTCTCTCCTTTTGATGTAGTGGCAACCAATAATACCGAGGCCAACAAGGTGGTGCTGACGTGGGCTGCCCCCAACAAACGCAGAGGACGCATCCAGCATACAAATATTGGAAAATCGGGCATCCATACGGATACATCGAAAGATTATTCCTATACCGACTACTACGTAGCACATGCTTGGACGGCTGAGGACTTGCGTGATTCGGCCATGGTAGGTATGAGCTTCAAGGCTGTGAGCGCATGGCTGAAGGCTGTTGACGGCTCTTTCTCTGCATGCGTATGGAAAGGCGATAAGAACAACCACGTCCTTCTTGCAGAGAAGAGTATCCCGCTGAGCGATATCAGTGCTGAAGGTGGATGGGTGACAGCAAGTCTTGACGAACCGGTAGAGATACGTGATGGCGAGAAATACATGGTTGGTATACATGTCAGAAACACTTCCGGTGAGCCTGTCGGCGTCAACTATAGTAGCAGTGCAACGCTCAGTGGACGTAATAATGTGAAGTTCAGTGATGAGGGATATGCCTATGACGGCTATTATCCTTATAACATCTCTGCTTATGTGGGCATTCCGGGTACAGAGTCGGTTACCGACAGTATGTCCTCGGCCCCGGCTCCAAGATATAATGTCTATCGTGCCAGGAAAGATGGCGGCTTGGTGACGTGGAAGCGTCTGACGGCTTTGCCAATAGAACAGACTGCTTACACTGACGAAAGTTGGAACAGTATCGAGTCGGGAACTTATCTTTATCGCGTTGAGGCCGTATATCATGATGGAACGTCTGATGCGGCTTACTCCGATACTCTCTACAGGAGCCTGGATAACGATGCCGGCGTAAGTGCATTCGTGTCGCCGGTTAAGACTAATAACGTCGTTTCCAAGACAACAGTCGTTGTTAGGATAAAGAACTATGGAGAGAAAGCACTAACAAGTGTACCCGTCTCCTGCCGTCTTAACGATGGAGCGGTGATAACCAAAACCTATGATGGAAGCATTGCGAAAGGTGGTGAGGCCGACATGGAGATTGGCGAGATGGAACTTCAGCCACAGGCTGTGTCGACATTGACGGCATGGACCTCTCTCGCTGATGATGGCGACGTATCGAATGATACTTTAAGAGAAAACATCCCGAACTATTCGGATGAGGTTATTGGTGCTTTCCGTTGGGATGCTTACGGCAATTCCGGTGTGGCAAGTTTCCATGCCAACACACCGGAGGCGATGACACTTACCAAGGAAGTTACTCCTGACGATGCCCTTGTGTCGTCCGGTACAGTGGTAGAAGGAGGCTATCTGGCGTTTACCGCCACGTGGAACGGCAGTCCCCGGCAGTTGATGCTTATGGACACTACAACGTGGACACCTCTGCGCTCCACGAGGACTGATGGATATTTCCTTGACATGACCTACGATGCCGCTACGAGAAAGGCCTATGCCATCGCTGTAGGTGCTGACGGAACAGACCTGACAGCAATCGACCTGACAACACTGTCGGTCTCTACGATAGGCTCTACAGGCCGCGATCTGCATACGCTGGCTTTTGCCGGCGGGAAGCTCTATGGCATTGATAGCAAGGGTGTCCTCTGTACTGTTGACGCTGCCACGGCGAAGACAACCGACGTTGGTGCCACGGGTGTTTCTGATGTCCGTTACCTTCAGTCGATGACATGGTTGCCAAAGTCTCACCGTATGATTTGGGTGCAGACGGGAGAAACGTCGATAGGGATGCTCTATGAGGTCAATCTTTCTACCGGTGCGGCCACCGGGCTTGGTAAGGTTGTCTTCGATGGATATGGTTCGGAGATGGTAGGCTTGTATGCCGTTACAGAAGACATGCCGACGGGTATCGGAATGATCACCACAGCCGATGGACAGAACAGAAGTGCGGTTTATTCCGTTTCCGGAGTTCGTCGTAGTAGTAATGCGGTAAGAGGTCTGAACATCGTCCGTGATGGCGACGGTAGGACCAGAAAGATTGTCGTACGTTGAACTTATAAGGAATAACAGTTATTTATCAAGGGCAGTGCATCACCTTTCTGATGCACTCCTTTTTATTAATCTTTAAAAATAAAATGAGTAAAGTATTTACTTTAATTGCCGCGGCGCTTATAGCCCCAGCATTGTGGCTTAGTGTCTCGGCTCAAGCGGTTTATCCGTTGCGCTCTGATGTCGGTGCCCCTGTTGCTATGAAAGGACAGAAGGCTGCCGCGCGTGTCAGGGATGTGAGGAGTAATGGAACCGCTACGACGGTCGCACGCTCGTTGGTGGCACGTAATGTGGCGTCGACTACCGCTACAGCCAGCAGTGGCTATGTGCCAAACATCTATGGTATTGTAATCTATGACAATACCTGGACATCGGCAACGCGGGCGCGGGGCGTCTATTCTTTCCAGGGCTCTGCCGACGGTGGAAACACCATCACGGCCGAGGTCGTAGACAACAGTATCTTCAATGCTACCAGCGGTTACGGCTATAACGGCACCTATTCATTTATGGGAGCTGAAGACGGCTCTTACAGTTTCTTCAACTATGACGTGGAGGACTGGACAAAGATATCCAGTGTCGAGCAGTGGAGCTCTTCCTCCTTGGGCCTGGACCTTACTTATGACCCTACGACAGGCAAGGTCTTTGGCGTTTTCCCCAATACCAGTTATGGTTCGGACCATTATGTGTTTGGCAGTGTCGACTATACCAAGTCGTACAACAACGTAACTGTTATCGGCAACTTTGAGAAGAATGATACCATTGTCGCTCTGGCTTGTAATAAGGACGGACAGGTCTATGGTATCAACTACGACGGTACACTCTATGTGATAAACAAGGAGAGTGGACAGAAGACAGAAGTCGGACAAACCGGAGTCGACGGTTCAACCTATCTGCAGAGTGCTGCCTTCGACCCCAAATCAGGAATGCTCTACTGGGCAGCCACGCTGAAGAATGGTATGTCGATACTATATAAGATAGACCCGCAGACAGCGGTGGCAACGCCATTGTTCAAGTTCCCGGACTCGCAGGAAGTCATCGGTCTGTACATTCCCGCACCCGCTGCCGACGATAAGGCTCCGGCCTATCCTACGGATTTGACTGCTAATTTTGTCAATGCAAACCTCATCGGGATGGTCAGTTTTACGATGCCTTCCAAGACCTATGATGGCAGCGATGAACTTACGGGTAGTCTTACCTATTACGTAGTGGCCAACAATGATACTGTCGCAATCGGCACGGCGGCCCCGGGTAAGGCCGTTACCGCTTTTGTGGAACTGCCTAAGGGCGGACAGACAAAGTTCAAGGTCTTCGCAAAGAACGAGCAGGGCTTTGGTCCGGCTGTGAAGATGTCGCGGTGGGTCGGTTATGACAAGCCGTCAGCACCTGCCTCTGCTGTGTTCCAACTTGATAAGACGACGGCTGCGGCCACACTGAAGTGGAGTGCCGTTACCGGAAAGGGCATTCACCAAGGGTACGTCGATGAGCAGAATGTCAAGTATGACGTAATCCGTTATCCAGGAGCGGTGAAAGTGGGACAGGACCTTTCTAGGACATCTTTCTCGGAAGTCTTGCCAAAGGCAGAATTGGCCAGTATCTACTATGCTGTGGTTGCTAAGAACGGTGGTGTCGCTTCCGATACCATAATCTCCAATGCCATTACCTATGGTGAAGCCTTTGAGGTGCCTTATTCAGACAGGTTGAATAAGAACAGTTCCAAGATAAATTTCTATACTATCAAAGATGCCAACAAGGATGGTTCTACCTGGGGTGGCGACTATTCTGGTAATGTTCGTTATAGCTATAACTCTACCAACGCCGCTGACGACTGGCTCATAACACCTCCTATACACCTTGAATCTGGGAAGAACTATTTGCTGTCCTTTGTTACCCATGCTGGTTACAGTGGTACGGAACGTCTGGCCGTGGCGTACGGCTCCTCTGACGATGATGTGACGACATATTCACAGCTCATAGCGCCTTTTGACATTAAGGGTGAAGACGAACAGACGAAGAAGCAGACCTTCACGCCGGCTTCTACCGGAGATTACAAGTTTGGTTTCCATGCTCTCAGCGATGCCGACCAGTACAGCCTTTATCTTGACAGTATCTTTGTCGACTATGCCCCGTCTACGGAAGTGCCCGACACGGTGTCTTCCTTTAATGTAACTCCGGCGGCAAAGGGTGCTTTGAAGTCAACTATAACCTTTACGGCTCCTTCGAAGACGGTAAGCGGCAACGCTCTTGTCTCGCTTAGCAGCATTGTGCTGAAGCGTGGTAACGATACGATAAACGTGTTCCACAATCCTACGCCTGGAGAGGCGCTGACCTTCGATGATAAGTCTCCGAAGAATGGAATGAATACCTATTCCGTCGTATCAACTAATAGCGAAGGAAAGAGCGAGGTGTCTAAGAAAGACGCTTGGATAGGACTTGACGCTCCCCTTGCGCCGAAGGACATGAAGGTCTATGACACCGGTGACAGCGTTCGCATCAGCTGGACGGCTCCATCGTTTGACAAGGGCCTCCACGGCGGATACGTAGATCCGTCTACGGTCCGTTATAGTCTCTACGATGCGTCTAACTATATGCAGATTGTTATTGAGCATATAAGTGCTACAACCTATATGGACAAGAAGGTCCATACGTCAGAGTCTGTCTCTCAGGGCGCTCTTTACTATGCTCTGAACAGCGAGACTATGATTGGCGACAATGAGTATGTCGAAGGTGGCGGAACATCGTCCGACTACATCCGCACCGGTATCCCTATGTCCCTGCCTTATAAGGAGTCTGTTCCTGATGGCACTTTTGAGAACAATGGCAGCTGGTCGGAGAATAACCTTTATAGTCAGGCCAATTACGGATGGCGGACCACTACTGATGTCTCTGCCGACAACGACAAGGGCTCCCTTGTCTTCACATCCACTGAGAATGGCGACTACAGTACATGGTATGCTCCGAAGGTCTCGCTTGCTGGAACATCACAGCCATACTTTCTCTTCTCATACTTCGCTTTCCCGGGAGAGAAGACAAAGCTTCAGGCTGTAGGAAAAGACAACAGCTATGAGACCGATACTCTCTCGACGATAACGTTTGATGGCAAAGATGCTGTTGCAGGATGGCACCGCGTGGCTTATCCTATCAGCAAGTGGAAGAACAGCAGATATGTCATTATGGGCGTTAAGGCCACTGTATATGGCAAGGACCAATATGCTATTATAGATAATGTAGAGGTCCGCGACGTTAAGAACAACGACCTTACCGCATCAATCTCTGCACCCTCGCAGACCTTCACTGGCTCTGCGGTCGGTGTCGACGTCGTTGTCTCCAACATAGGACTAAACACCGCCAAAGATTATGACGTTAGTCTGTACAACAACGATAAGGTAATAGCCACCGTCCATCGCTCCGGTCTGCAGTTCCTGGCCAACGACTCCATACAGTTTAATTATACGCCAACAGCTGCTGACAGCGTGTTGAACTGGAAAGCTGTCGTCAACTATTCCGGTGATGAGGCTATCTCTAACAACACCACACAGACAGTGAAGACTGTCGTCAAGCAGAACAACTATCCGGCACCTACAGGCGTTACGGCTTCTGCCACCGGTACGGATGTACAGGTGTCGTGGGATGCCGTCGCTGATGAGGCCGACAATACCGTTAAGGAGACTTTTGAGGATTATACGCCTTGGAAGACCAGTGGCATCGGTGAATGGCTTACCGTTGACGGCGATGGAACTTATACCTATCAAATTGGCGAAGCCTATCCGTTTGACGGTGCCGGCTATCCTATGGCTTTCATAGTGATGGATAACACCAAATGGAATATAGACAACGAGAGCGACTCCATCATGCTTGCCGCTCATAGCGGACACCAGTATTTGGCGTCCTTCGATACCTATGGCGACGCAGATGCAGGCGTAAACCAGGATGACGACTGGCTCATCTCTCCAGAGCTCTCAGGAAAGGAACAGACCATCTCGTTGTTTGCCAAGAGTCTTCAGGCCAAATATAAGGAGACATTCACCATCTGCTATTCCACTGGCAGCACAGACCCTAAGGACTTCAAGGTCCTCCAGACTGTCAGCAAAGCTGATGCGGAGTGGACGGAGTATAAGCAACTGCTTCCTGCCGGGGCTAAGCGCTTTGCCATCCATAACATCTCGAAGAAGTGCCATGCCCTCTTCGTTGATGATATAACTTACGATGGGAAGTCATTGAAGGTAGACCACTTCAATATCTATTGTGATGGTGTACTCGTTGGTCAGGCCCCTGCCGGTACGACATCATTCATCTATGCCAACGCACCATCCGGAACTCATAAGTATCAGGTGTCGGTGGTCTATGAGAATGGTGAGTCGCCATTGTCGGAAGCATCTGTAGCTACAGGCATTCATTCCATCCATGTCGGTGAAGGCGATGCTGCTCCTAGCTATAACCTCTCCGGTCAGCGCGTAGGCTCTGCATATCGTGGAGTGGTTATCAGCAACGGACAGAAGGTGCTCCGTCGATAATTACCAAACCGATGAATAGAAATTCCTGAGTTGGGGAATAGAAATCTCCAATCAGGTGATAGAAATCCCTGAGTTGTCGAAAAGAGATGTCCACTCAGGTGAACAAAAAAATCCCCGCCCGTCTGCGATGCAGATGAGCGGGGATTTCTTCTATATTCGTCACTTTTTGGAGATAGTTTGTAAGGCTCACACAGAGACACAGAGCCACAGAGACTCACTCGTGACTCAGTTCACAGAGAAGGCTTCGCCTTAAAGAGAATACGATGACTTCTGCGATGTGCACGCTTCGTGAACTCTTTACGGCGAAGCCGTCTCTGTGAACTCTATATATAATAAGGTGCCCGTCTCTGATACTCTGTGTCTCCGTGTCTCTGTGTGAGTATTGCTTCAAGAATATTGGTTCATATTATTATTACCGCCAAGAGATGATCTTGTAGGAGGTGACGCGTCCCGCGTCACAAAACCATATAACCTTGCAAGAAACAATCGCGACGCGAGACGCGTCGCCTCCTACATGGCTTTGTAAGGTGGGTGTCTCTATGACGAATACAGGAAAAAAATCCCCGCCCGTCTGCGATGCAGATGAGCGGGGATTTCTTCGTTGCCGTTGCCTTACTCCGGGACCTTAAAGCGGTCGCCGGTCTGGCGGATTAGCTCGTGGCGCATGTAGTCGGTGTATCCCGGACGCTTCACGGGGGCTCCTATGCCCGTGGCCGTACGCTCGAACTTACCGTCTTTTTCTGGCTTTACAGCCATGTCGTTGTATTTCACGATAAGGTATATGGCAAGCTGCTTCCAGCGCGAAAGCATGTCGGCGGCTTTGCGGTTGCTGTATTCGTTCAAGAGTTTTATGGCCCCTTGCTTGTTTGTCTTGTAGAGGTCCTCGGCACGTTTCTCTATGCCCGGCTGCTCAGCCTGCCAGCTCTTGTCGAGGGAGTCGCGGACGGCCTTCAAGGCAGGGAACATCTGTGAGTAGCGTGGATATACCATGTTGCTGACCCAGTTGCAGACCCAGTATGCGTTCTTGTCGGAGAATGTTACCGCATCAGCATCAGGCGTGTTGAAACATTCCGGCTGCACGGTATTACCACAGTAGATAGGGACATAGGCAATCATATTGCCGTCATCGTTTCCCCACCATGTAACTCCACCAATCTCCCGTGGCATATAGCTGCGGAGCTGCGAAATGTATGAGAAGCCAGTCTGCTGCGTTGAAGTCGGACGTTCGTTGAAGTATTTCTTTCCGTCGACCTCATACTCCAGTGGTGTCGGCCGGTATGGCATAGCCCAGTCGCCCTGTGCAATGTCGTTGTCGAGTGCGAACGGTGTACCCTCATAGTGGTCGCGCATGCATGCTTCCATGTCAGCCAACGACAGCTTTCTGTCTGGTACTATCCACAGCGGCATGTCCTCAGCGTCTTTCTGCTTTCCCTCGGCCCATGGCAACCAGCGGCTCATGTCCTTAAAGTGATTGAAGAACGACCAAACGCGAGCCTCGCACCAGCGTCTTTCTCCGAAGCCAATCTCAGAGTAAGCGCCTTTCCATGAGAAGTCCTTGTCCTTTCCTTTGAACCATCCCTTCTGTTTTGCGAAGGAAATGACATTTTTGGAGTGCAGGACCTCCGTGTTGTAGTCGGCAAGTCTTCCTATGCGGCTGCAGTTGGCGTGTGCGCAGATGGCGTTGTCAGGGATGCGTACTGCCACCCAGACTACTTTTTGCTTCTTATCGCCTCCACAGCCTTGCATCTCCATTATCCATGCTTCGTTAGGGTCGCAGATGGTGAATGTCTCGCCCTCACTGTTGTATCCGTATTTCTCTGCCAGACTTGTCATCACACCGATGGCCTCGCGTGCTGTCTTGGCACGCTGCAGGGCCAGGTACATGAGAGAACCGTAGTCGATTTGTCCTTTTGTGTCTACACAAGCCTCTCGTCCGCCATAGGTTGTCTCGCCTATGCTGACCTGGAACTCGTTGATGTTTCCAATGACGTTGTATGTCACCGGTGCCTCAGGAATAAATCCGTGTGAAGCGTGCGTGTCGTAATCAATTATTTCACGCATCTCACCTTTCTTATGTGTGCCTGCGGCATAATGGCAGAGCTTAGTGAACATGCCGTAGTCGTCGGCATTGTATGAGCAGAATACGGAGCCGTCTGTTGTGGCTCCCTTTGCTGCTATGAAGTTTGTGCAGGCATCTGCTTGAATGTTTATTGCAAGCAGTGCCGCGATGACTGTTAGAAACTTTCTCATCCTTACTATAGTTTTTTTTATCAATGTTTCGTGTGTCCTTCTTATAAGCTTAGAAACGGTACGACACTTCGAAGTCGAGGGTGTTGTAGTTGCGGTCGGCAGAGCCACGGTCGTGAGTGAAGCAGTACTCGCCGGAAAGGACGATGTTACGTGTGAACATATAGTCGAGTCCCACCTCATAGTTGGTTTTCTGCATTGACGCGTCACCTGACGGCTGATACATGTCGTAGCGTGCCTTGGCATGGAACTTATTCTTGACGATAGGCGCAATGACAAGGGCGTATACACCCTGTGCCTTATCACCGTTCTTATAGTTTATGTCGGCATTGTTGGATGACGCCTCATCGGAATCCTGATAGCGGTTCTTGAACCCGTAGCCCGTCTGGTGAACATACTCAGAGCGGAAGGTCCAGTCGTTCCACAGGTATTCAGCAGAGAACGCGTAACGGCGCTGCTGCAGGCTTCTCGTGCCGTAATGTTTTGAGCCGTCAGGGTCGGTCCAGTCGCCTTTGCGTGCGTAGCTGCCAGTCCATCCGAACCATCCTAACCGCATGCCTTTGACAGGCATAAACCACAGTCCACCGATGATATTCTTCTGCTGGTCCACATCTTTTACGTTGATGCCTTGTCCATTGAACACACCGGCCTGGTAGTGCAGGAGGTTGCGTCCGTTGGCATTCTTCAGGAAGTCGCCCTGGAGCTGGATACCTATGTCGCGACCGTTGCTGGAGTGCGAGCCGTCACGTCCGTTGAAGTTGGCGAACTGTGTGACAACCTGTGAGTAGCTCATGAAGCCCTGGTCTATCGGGTTCATAGGGTTCTCGTATGTGAATGGGTTCTTGAACTGTCCCATCTTTACGCGCAGCCAGTCGAAATGCTGCCATTCTACGAAGAGGTCAACAATCTTTGGGCTGGAACCGAGGTTTGAGGTGTTGCCGTTGAGTTGAACCTGTGCTTTCCAGTACCAGTCTTTCAGCACACGTCCGTCGAGGCTGACACGTACGAGCCTGAGGTTGAAGGAGTTTGACTTTGCCCCTTCCTTTCCTACGTATTGGTATTGTGCCATTCCGTATCCGGAGAGCTTTACGTTGTTAATCCACTTAGGCGATTGAGCAGTGGCGGCCAGTGCAGCTGCCGAAAGCAATAGGGCGGTGAATACTTTTCTCATTTTGAAATATGCTTAGTTGGCTATTGATGTTATAATTTGCAAAAATAATAATAATAATCAGAATAGCCAAAAGATTTGGTGGGTGCTTTGAATTATTCAAAGAACTGGACGCTGGAAAGAAAAAAGGGGGTGTATCAAAATTCTCCTTCGTCAATGCGTCACCCTGAATCGGGAATAAGTTTTTGGAAAATAGTCACGTACAGACTTTAGCTCCCCATGGAGCTATGGTGCTGAGGTGATGGGGACAGCCTTACGAGCAA
>Ga0256406_1001968_pt1 | contig 31024 bp, 29 predicted proteins | sample RumenRJG_03DNA_FD_185986 | JGI IMG/M metagenome (GOLD analysis project Ga0256406, IMG submission 185986) | Bovine rumen microbial communities from Lethbridge, Alberta, Canada - RJG_03 | ecosystem: Host-associated > Mammals > Digestive system > Stomach > Rumen | place: Canada: Alberta | collected... | reverse complement strand
ACTGTCTCCCACGGAAAGTCCTGGGTTACAGAACCCCGGATGAAATCTTCGAGGAGGAAATCGACCGAATCTACCAGGCTACTGCCTAGCGGAGGGTGTCCAACTTGTTGTTGCAATTTAGGATTTTTTTCTGGACAAAAAAATGATATAATATAGACAAGTCAAAGGTGTTTATCCAAGGGGGTATTCATATGAGTGAAGAAAAAAGAGTTATTATCACTATCGGCCGTGAATATGGCAGCGGCGGACATGAGATCGGCCAGAAGCTTGCAGATCGACTTGGCATTAATTTTTACGACAGGAGTCTCATTGAGCTTACCGCAGCAAGAAGCGGACTTAACCCGAACGTGGTAAGTTCTTCTGATGAAAAAGCCCCGAGTCTTTTCTCATCACCGTACTCTCCTACCATTTCCGATCAGCTGTTTTACGCGCAGTGCGATCTGCTGCAGACACTTGCTGACAATGAGTCATTTGTGGTAGTCGGAAGATGCGGCAATGCGGTTCTCCGCGAGAGAGCAAAGACACTGGATGTTTTCATCTTCGCGCCTCTTGATGTAAGAATCAAGCGTGTCATGGATCTGTACATGGTGCCTACAGCAGAGAAGGCGAAGAAGGAAATCCAGAAAATCGATAAAGCCAGACGCACTTACTATCAGTATTACACAGAGTATAACTGGGGACAGCGTGACGGACACGATCTGATCATCAACAGTTCTCTGTGCGGCATCGACGGTACGGTAGATGTTCTGGAACGTACCGCGAAGGTTTTCTTTGGTATTGATTAATCCTGCGGCCGGTCTCGCACCGACAGCCACAGACAATATTTTTTAAGCAGAATGACTGCTGCACCAGGGCGCGCAAACCCCGGTGCGGCAGTCTTTTTTCGTCTTCTGCTATGGCAAAAGGACCCGCCCGAAGGCGAGTCCCCTCTGTTAACTCAATAATTTTTCAGAAACAGCCGCATCTCAATATATTTTCAGAAGCAGCCGCAGCGCGGCAATCACCAGCATGACAAGCGCTATGCAGAAAAGCGTCAGCCTCTTCAATGGCTTTCCATGGAAAAGCGTGCTGCCCGGTATATCCGGCTTGTGATTGCGCACATAATAGACAAAATGATCAGAATAGCGGATCAGCATGAATACCACGATGACCAGGGAAATCAGCGCCAGTGCAATCAGCACCACGCCGGTTACGTTAATGGTCTCCGCTACCGATTTGATCGATATGATTTTGTTGTAGGTGCTTCCGGACACCGTCGCACCGCTGGCAGAGGCATCCTCGAAGATCGTGTTATCCGAAAATGAAGCCGTGTAAAACTGCGGATAAGTCAGCGAATAGGTAATTCCCTCCGTGATAAAAGAGCCGCTAAGGAAAGACGACAAATTGATGGTATCATTTGTCTCATAACGGATCACAAGCGGATTCGTATGCGGTTTGATACCGGAATCAAATTCCGAATGTCCGCTCACTTCCTCCTCGGTATCCGCATCCTGCGGCGGTTCGCCGAAAATCTCTCTCGTCATCGCCGTCATCTCATCGGAAGAAGACGCATTCATCGTGATTGTATACTGTGTCGTACTGACGACCTTGTCCTCACTGATCTCGACCTTGCCGCTGTCGATCAGATCGGAGGCTGCCGCAGTCAGCTTCTGCTTGATGCTGCTGCCGATAATATCCGTCGTATTTTCCGGCAGTTTCAGCGTCACAACGCGGACAATATTTTTCTCGCTGTGAATCGTCGTGGAAATATCGACCGATTCGATATCGATGGCAAAGCCCAGCTCTACGCTGACATCATCCGATCTGGACATCGGCATTTCCAGATAAAGCTGATTGCTCACATACTGGGCGGTATGGCTGTCGAGATAGCCGTATTTGCCGGTACAGCTGTCCGCCGAGTAATTCGATGCCGTCTTCAGCACATAGGTGACCGGGAGCGAATCGGATCCCGAATCCGTGAAATAGTCCGTATCGAAATACATTTCAACGGTTTTCTGTCCCTCCAGCGTATCGCCGCCGGATTCGGTCTCCACGGTAAAGGCGCAGTTCTGCGTATGCAGCGCCTTGTTGACATCGGTCACGAAATCTTCCTGGGAGGCCGCCTGAAAGGTCAGCGTGTAGATCCGGCTCGTACCGCCATCCGCGTACGTCATGCTGGCACCCTCCGGTGTCAGATTTTCCATCATCTTGCCGAGACTGTCTTTTAATGCGGCAACGGTGCCGTTGCTGATCGTATAATCGACTTCTCCGCCGAACGACCCGTCTTCCTTCAATTCAGCCGTGACCGAAATGCTGCTGAAACTGTTGTCACTCGAAAGGTCTGAAAACGAAAACGGTTTATCAGAATCGGTGATCACTTCGCTGCCGTCATACGTCAGCGTTCCCGTGCCCGCCGTAAACAGGCAGTCACCCTGCAGCTTGTCATAATTATTTTCCAGGAGCTCGGTGAGCTTGTACAGCAGCGCATCCGAAGTAAAATTCTCACTGAATGTATATCCCTTTTTCAGGTCGCTGTTGTATTTCTTATATATGGCAGCCGGCGTGCAGCCGATAGCTTCTGTGTAATCGGCTGTCAGGCTATCGATCGCCTTCTGGTAATCGGATATGGAGCCGAATTTCACCGTCATCGTAAGCTGCGCGCCGCCATCGAGCTGCTGCTGCGCCGCATAGCTGACAGTGTCATCTGACTGCTCTTCAAGATAAGCGTTCAGCTCGCTTACGCTATTGCCGAAAAACCGGCGGATATCCGATGCCGGTATATCGGCCGTGATGGTACGTGTGCCGGCAAAACTGCTGTCCGCGGTCATCACCGTGTCGGCTGTATAAGTGCTGTTGCTGCCGGAACATCCCGTAAAAAGAGCCGCTGCCAGCACACAAAGCACCAGCAGCAGTAATCTCCGTTTATTCATTAATAATCTCCGCCAATGACATCCTTGTTCTTCACAAGATAATCAACCAGTGAAATAATGGTGAGCGCGAGGGAGGCATAGATCAGCACCGTCTCCAGAATATGAATGGCCGTTCCAGGGAATGCCGGTATCATGATAATGATGGTAACCATGGTAACCGCCGTCTTGATCTTGCCCCACATGCCGGCAGCGATCACCTTGCCCTGTTCCGCCGCAATCAGGCGGAAACCGCTGATAATAAATTCCCTTGCGATAATAATGATGACAATCCAGGAAGCGATTCGGTCAAGATCGACAAAGCAGATCAGCGCTGTGCATACCAGCAGCTTGTCCGCCAGCGGATCCATGAACTTGCCGAAAGTCGTGACCAGATTGCGGGAACGGGCGATATGTCCGTCCAGGAAATCGGTTACACTTGCCGCAATGAAAATAACAAGCGCTGCAATGCGGAAAGGCATACCGACATACTGCGAGCAAAGCATGAAAATCACATAGAACGGAATCAGCAGCATTCTGAGGATCGTCAGCTTGTTCGGCAGATTCATCTTCTCGTACACGGCACGGATCGCGCTGCCGGCAGAGCTGCTCTTAGCATCCCCGTCCTTATCCTTCCTGTGCGGGAAAGTCCCGCTGTGTTCCTTCGTCTGCTGCGCGCCGGTATCTGTGCTTTCTGCGCTGCCGGCTGCCGCGTCCTGCTTTTCTTCCTGCACGCTGTCACCTTGTGCAAAAGATTCTGTCTGCATGTTCTTCTCTTCATTCTGATCCATTCACAACATCTCCTATCAGATCATAATCTCTCGCACCGGTCACGCGTACGCGGACAATATCTCCCGAGATCAGTTCCTCATCTGCCTCAAAGAAAATATAGCCATCCACATCCGGTGCATCCATATAGGTTCGTCCTACATATACGTCATCTTCCGGCACCCTGCCTTCCACGAAAACAGAAAGTACCTGTCCGACCCGGCTGTCCGCCTTTTCAAAAGCGATCTGCTGCTGTGCCAGCATCAGTTCGTCCCGGCGGGCTTCCTTGACATCTTCATCAATCTGATCTGCCATGGCGGCTGCCGGCGTTCCATCCTCCGGTGAATAGGTAAATACACCGAGCCGGTCAAACCGCATCTCCTTTACAAAGCGAAGCAGGATCTCATGGTCCGCCTGCGTCTCGCCCGGAAAACCGGTAATCAGCGTCGTGCGCAGCGCGATATCCGGAATGGCCTTGCGCAGCGCCTCCACCGTTTCGCGAATCTGCGCCCCGGTGGTCTTCCTGCCCATCTGCCGGAGAATCCGGTCGCTGGCATGCTGAATCGGCATATCCAGATAATGGCAGATCTTCGGCTGGCGCCGTATGACCTCAATCAGCTCCGGCGTGATCTCTTCCGGATAGCAGTAAAGCACGCGGATCCACTCGATGCCGTCAATGGCGCAGAGCTTCTCCAGAAGATCCGGGAGCATCTTCCGGCCGTACAGATCCATACCGTAGACCGTCGTCTCCTGTGCAACTATATTCAGTTCCTTGACGCCCTGCTTAGCCAGCGTCTTTGCCTGCCTGAGCAGGAAATCTTCCGGATAGCTCCGGTAATTGCCGCGCAGCGTCGGAATAATGCAATACGTACAGTGCTTGTCGCAGCCATCGGCGATCTTCAGATAAGAACTGAATCCGCCCGTCGTGAGAACGCGGTCTACATCTGCCGGTCTCTCCTTGTCAGGCGAATCGAACAGACTGCTGCGATGGCCTGCCAGCGCTTCATCCGCCGCATCGGCCACCTTGCTGAAGCTGCCCGTGCCGATTACCGCATCCACTTCCGGAATCTCCCGGACAATGTCATCCTGAAAACGCTGTGCAAGACAGCCCGTCACAATCAGAGCCTGGCAGGTACCGGCGTCTTTCAGCTTCGCCATCTCGAGAATCGTCTCGACGCTCTCTTCCTGCGCATCCTTGATAAAACCGCAGGTATTGATGACAATCACTTCAGCCTGCGTCTCATCGTCCACCAGGGTATAGCCTCGCTGCTGCAATATACCCAGCATGTACTCGGAATCGACAAGATTCTTGTCGCAGCCCAGTGAAATAAAATAGATCGTATGTTTCATCAGCCTTTATACCCTGTGAGCCGTTTTGCGGCCTTCACGCAGTTAGCCATGAGCATCGTCACCGTCATCGGTCCGACACCGCCCGGCACCGGCGTGATCATGCTGACGAGGTCCATGACATCCTCGCGGTCCACATCGCCGCAAAGCTTCTTCCCTTCGAGCCTGTGGATGCCGATGTCGATGACAACCGCACCCTTTTTGATATATTCGTGATTGATGAACTTCGGTTTGCCGATCGCGCAGATCAGGATATCTGCCGTTTTGCACTTCTCCTTAAGATCTTTCGTGTGGGAATGGCAGATCGTCACCGTTGCATTCTCCCGCAGCATCAGAAGCGCTGCAGGCTTGCCGACATTGTTGCTGCGGCCTACGACGGTGCAGCTCTTGCCGTCAATCTCGACGCCGCTGTATTTCAGCAGTTCAATGACGCCGGCCGGCGTGCAGGATACGAAACCGTCTTCGCCTGTCGCCAGTCTTCCCATATTCACCGGATGGAAACCATCCACATCCTTATCCGGACTGATCGCCAGAATGATATCCTTCTCATTGATCTGCTTCGGCAGCGGCAGCTGCACGAGAATGCCGTGCACGTCCTCCCGCCGGTTCAGCTGATTAATCAGGTCAAGCAGCTCCTGTTCCGATGTCTCTTCGGCCAGGTTATAGGTCAGGTAATCAATACCGATCTGTTCGCATGCACGCTTCTTATTGCGTACATAGATGGTGGAAGCCGGGTCCTCGCCGACCTGCACAACAGCCAGCTTCGGTGTGATGCCTGCCGTCTTCATGCGGGCGACCTCTTCGGTCAGTTCCCCGCGTATTGTCTGCGAAATTGCTTTTCCGTCTATTAGCTGTGCCATATTCAATCTCTTCCTTATAATTAAATTTCCCTGTAAAAATAAAAGGGGATATCAAAGATATCCCCTTAAATATACCATATCTGCACCGGGCTTACAATCTTGAAGGATATGCGCCCGATCAGAACAGACCGGTGATACGGCCGTTTTCATCCACATCAATGCCCTCTGCTGCCGGTACTTTCGGCAGGCCAGGCATCGTCATGATATTGCCTGTGATGACGACGACAAAGCCGGCGCCCGCACTCACATAAACCTCTCTGACGTGCAGATCGAAATGCTCCGGCCGTCCGAGCTGCTTCGGGTCATCGCTGAGCGAATACTGCGTCTTGGCAATACATACCGGGAAGTTTCCAAAGCCCATATCAGTGATCTTCTTCATGGATTTCTCGGCTGCCTTCGTATATACAACGCCATCTGCGCCGTAGATCTCACGGGCGATCACCTCGACCTTGTCCTTGAGAGGAAGGTCATCCTCATACAACACATGGAAATGGCTTTCCTTGTTCTCCAGCGTATCGAGAATCTTGTTGGCAAGCTCGATGCCGCCTTCGCCGCCCTTTTCCCATACCTGGGACAGCGCGAATTCGCAGTTTCTCTCCTCGCAGAAATTTCTGACGAACGCAATCTCCTCATCTGTATCTGTAATGAAGGAGTTGAGTGTGACGATAATCGGCACGCCGAATTTCTGGAGATTTTCGATATGTTTCTCAAGGTTTACGATACCCTTGCGAAGAGCATCCATATTCTCGGCAGACAGCTCGTTCTTCGGTACACCGCCGTTGTATTTAAGTGCGCGGATCGTAGCCACAAGAACAACTGCCTGCGGTTTCAGACCGGCCATACGGCACTTGATATCGAGGAATTTCTCGGCACCGAGGTCTGCACCGAAGCCAGCCTCCGTGATGATATAATCTGCTGATTTCAGAGCAAGCTTGGTGGCGCGTACACTGTTGCAGCCATGTGCGATATTGGCAAACGGGCCGCCGTGCACGATCGCCGGTGTGTGCTCGAGCGTCTGAATCAGATTCGGCTTGATGGCATCTTTCAGCAGTGCCGCCATGGCACCGACTGCATGGAGCTGCTCTGCGGTAACCGGTTCGCCGCTTCTGGTATAAGCGACGATAATACGGCCGAGACGTGCCTTGAGGTCGTTCATATCCTCAGCCAGGCAGAGAATCGCCATGATCTCGGAAGCGACCGTGATCACGAAATGATCTTCACGGACGAAACCATCCATCTTGCTGCCAAGGCCTACGACAATATTACGGAGAACACGGTCATTCATGTCCTCACAGCGCTTCCAGGTGATCTGCCGCGGATCGATATCCAGCGCATTGCCCTGCTGGATGTGATTGTCCAGCATCGCAGCCAGCAGATTGTTGGCTGATGTAATGGCATGAAAATCACCGGTGAAATGAAGATTCAGATCTTCCATCGGTACAACCTGCGCGTAGCCGCCGCCTGCCGCACCGCCCTTGATACCGAAGCACGGTCCGAGAGAAGGCTCACGAAGCGCAATGACGGCTTTTTTGCCAAGACGGCCGAAAGCTTCACCGAGGCCGACGGTGGTCGTCGTCTTGCCCTCGCCTGCCGGTGTCGGATTGATGGCGGTGACAAGAATCAGTTTGCCGTCCTTGCCATCCTTCATTTTCTGAAGATATTCCTCGCTGAATTTGGCTTTGTACTTGCCGTACAGTTCAAGGTCATCTTCGGAAACACCGATTTTCGCCGCTACTTCTTTGATCGGAAGCATCTTACATTCCTGCGCAATCTCAATATCAGATTTCATTCCGTATCCTCCACATAGAATTATTTGTGTTGCTTATATTAGTAACATCATATATTAACCACACGAAAAATTCAAGGGCCTACCTGTCTTCCCGGCGCCGCTCAGTGCTGTGATTTCAGAAATTCCTCAAATTCTTCTTTTGTCATAATGACCTGACGCGGCTTTGTGCCGATCTCCGGCCCGACAACGCCGGCATCGCAGAGCTGATCCATGATTCTCGCCGCCCTGTTGAAACCGATTTTATAGACACGCTGCAGCATGCCGATGGAAGCTTTGTCCTTGTCGATGACAAAACGGCCTGCCTCTTCGAAATAGACATCCCGCTCGCTGCTCGGCGCAGCTGTTTTGCTGCCGATCGAACTGCTCGAAGACTCTATTGCTTCCTTGATCTTTGCCGCATCCTTATTGCCGGCAATGCTCTGTGCCTTTATGAAATCCGTAACACGGCCGATTTCCTTTTCCGATACGAAAGCGCCCTGGAGACGAACCGGCCGGGAAACATCCTGCGTACTGTACAGCATATCGCCGTTGCCAAGAAGTTTCTCCGCACCGTTCATATCCAGTATCGTCCGGGAATCCACACCGGAAGATACCGCAAATGCGATACGGGACGGCACATTGGCCTTGATCAGTCCGGTGATGACATTGACGGACGGTCTCTGCGTTGCGATGACCAGATGAATGCCGGCTGCCCGTCCGAGCTGGGCAATACGGCAGATCGCGTACTCCACATCTCCCTGCGCCGTCATCATGAGGTCGGCCAGCTCGTCGATGATGATGACGATCTGCGGCATCTTTCTGTGATCCTCGTCCGGATCGGTGAGCCTGTCAATCTTCGCATTGTAGCTGCTGATTTTCTTGGCGCCGACCTCGGCAAAACGCCTGTACCGTTTCTGCATCTCGGACACAGCCCAGTTCAGCGCACCGGCCGCCTCTTTCGGGTCGGTAACCACCGGAATCAGCATATGCGGAATATCATTATATACATTCAGCTCCACGACCTTTGGATCGATCATGATCATCTTGACTTCTGAAGGATCCGCCCGGTAGAGAATGCTGACGATGATCGTATTGATGCAGACGGATTTGCCGGAACCGGTTGCACCGGCGATCAGCAGATGCGGCATCTTCTCGATATCGGCCATCACCGGCTGACCGGCAATATCCTTGCCGACGGCAAAGGCGATCTTCGATTTCGTCTCTTTGGCCTGTCTCGATTCGAGCAGGTCCCCGAGATGAACCATCTCTTTCTTGCCGTTCGGCACTTCAATGCCGACAGCGGCCTTGCCCGGAATCGGCGCCTCTATACGGATATCCGGCACGGCCAGGTTCAGCTTGATATCGTCCGAAAGGCCAACGATCCGGCTAACCTTGACACCGGTATCCGGCTGCAGCTCATAGCGGGTAACCGTCGGTCCCTTATGCACATCTGTCACCGTCACACCGACACCGAAACTGTCAAAGGTTTCCTGCAGCTTCTGCGCCGTCTGCCGGAGCGTAGCGACGTTAACGGCTTCCGGCCCGTCACTGTGTTCGAGCAGTTCAAGCGGCGGAAATTCATAATGATAAACCGGCTGCTGATCACTGACGGAAATTTCAGCCGTCTGCTCTGGATCTGCGGCATTCTCTCCACCTTTTCTCAGTGTCCCCTGCGCAGTCAGTGCACTTCTGCGGGCCGGTGCTTTGCCTGTCTGCTGCGCCGCAGCGGCATCTTCCATATCATCCTCATCCAGCTGTGCCTGTGCAATTTCCTCCGCCATATCCTTTATTGAGGCGTTCTGCGCAGCCGTATTGCCCGTTTTCGCCGGGGCAGTCTCTTCCTCTTCGGATCCGCGGTTCTCTTCCTGCTGCTTTATGCCTGCTGCGCGGCTGTTTTTGGCCACTTCCAGTTCTGCATTTCTCGCAATAGCCTCCTGCAGCGTGATATCCTCTCCGGAACGGTCCTCTTCCTGCACTTTATCCGATGGCCGCTGCAAAACAGTATGACGCTCCTTCGCAATTTCCGGCACATGGAATTCATTGCCGTCAATCTTCGTTCTGACCGCCTGATGCTCCGGCCGCGCAATATTCTCTTTCTGCAGAAATGCCGGAATACTGATGCCGGCCGTACGGCGGCGTATTCTCTCCGCTTCTTCCGCATCCGCCATCTCAGCGGCCTGCCGCATGGACTCCCCAGCCTCCGGGAATTCCACATGGGAAATCTCTGCTTCCTGCGTCTTTCCGCCGGCATGAATACTGATCTTCTCCGCCGGACGCGCAGGCGCCGCCGGCTCCTCTTCTGCAAATTCCGGTTTCTCAAGCTCGGTACGGATGCTGTCTATGAAATGGCTGTCCTTTGCCGGCTCTGTATCGCTGCCTGACATCTGTCCGGTCTGCTGCGCTTCACTTTCGGCAGGCGCAGGCTCCGCAGACTTCTCCTCCTGCGCGGCCTTCCTGTTCATAAATTCATGCAGGAAACTTTCCGCACTGACGGTATGTACCTTCTGCTTATCGTCTCCGGTCTTCTCATCCGGTGCAGTGTCCGCTTTCCCCTTAACTTCGGTTTGTTTGGCAGATCTCTTCTGCGCTTTCTTCTCACGTCGGCGCAGCGCTGCTTCTTTCTCTTCGCGCTTTCGCTCCAGCCTGGCTGCCTCTTCTTCCTGCCGTGCGAGTTCCTCTTCCTCCTCGCGCTGGCGCTCCCATTCCTCTTCTTCTTCCTGTCTGCGGATAGCCCGTTCTTCACGGCGCTGCTGTGCCCGCATGCGGGACTCATCCATCCTGCGCACAAGAAAATGACCGAGGCGTACAAAAGCCGCCCGTCCCGTGATCATCACGAAGAAAATCATCAGCAGGCAGACAAAGATCACCGTCGTGCCTATTCTGCCAACTGCCATGACAAGCGGATAGGAAGGCAGAAATCCCAGCAGGCCGCCGCCCGAATGCGATGCACCGCATTCGCGATAGCTGTCGGAAATACTCGTAACTGCCTGAAAATCGACGCTCGACAGTGTGATCAGCGCCAGAATCATGACCATAAAAAGGAAAACGGCTGCCAGTTTTATCCTGGCCCGCCGGCTTCCTGGATTGGCCAGCATAAAGGTATATCCAATGATAAAGACAAACGGAACCGCGTAGGCAAGGACGCCGAACATTCCGAAAAGAAAATAGCCAAGGTAGACACCGAGTCTGCCGCAGAGACCGAAAACGCTCAGCAGCAGCAAGGCCGCGATGGCGATGGCGGCAATCATGCGGATTTCAAGATATACGGAATCCGCATATACCGGTTCGCGCACCGGCCTGTCCGCCTTGCGGCGGCTGCCGGACCCTGCTCCGTTTCTGGTGCGGGCAGAGGACGCGGCCGATTTTCTTGTGCGCGCCGATGAGCTGGTTCTGCTGCCGCCCTTGCGGCCTGTCGAACTCGATGCTCTCCTGCTTTCTGCACTTTTTGTAGTGCGTGCCATTCAATCACTCTCCAATTTATATCTCTGACAAGAATAAAGGGCTCCCGCAAATCAGTTTGCAGCTGCCCTTTAATTCATAGCATATTATTCTGTTATTAACCATGGATAAAGTAAACAAGAACCGCGATAATGCCGACTGCTGCGCAGTAATAAGCAAAATAGTGGAATTTGTTTGATTTTACAATCCGGATCATGACCTTGATGCAGATATAGCCGACGATACCGGCAACAATCGCACCGACGATATAAGCCGGAATATTGGCGGATGCCAGTGCCGCAGAATCCGTACGCACAAGCTCAAGAATATTGGCGCCAAGAATCGCCGGGATCGACGCGATAAAGGAATACTTGACTGCGAATCCACGGTCAAATCCAAGGAGCAGGCAGGCAGTGATGGTGGTACCGGAACGGGAAAGACCCGGCAGCGTCGCAAAACCCTGTGCTACGCCGACAACCGCGGCATCCCCGTAAGTACTCTTCTTCACTTTCTTATTGCCTGGCTTTTTCATGTCCGAAATCAGAAGAATAATAGCCGTAATGACAAGGCAGATACCCGGAATCAGAAGTCCCTGTGATGCTTTGGTAATGCAATCATCCAGCAGCAGACCGATGATACCGGTAGGAATCGTCGTGACAATAATCATGACAACGAACTTGCGGTAGGCATTGCTGATAATTCTTCTGTAGCTGCGCTGACCCTTGGCCCCGCCGGAGATCAGCACGAAAAGATTGTAAAAGAGGTCAATGACCATCTCGACAAAAGCGACGACTACTCTGGAAAAATCACGCCAGTAGACGATACAGACGGCAACCAGCGTTCCCAGATGCAGCAGAACATCAAAAAGAAGTCCTGTATCGGTATTGATATTGAATATGTACTGAAAAATGGCCAGATGTCCTGAACTGCTGACAGGAAGGAACTCTGTAAGACCCTGCAGAATTCCCATCATAATGGCCTGAAGCATGCTCATAATGAAAATCCTCCTAACAAAAACCCTGTATCTGAAATTTTACTACATTTTAAATCCGTAAACAAGATATTTCCTCAGTTAAGATTTATCCTGCTGCCATCATCCTCGCTGCTGCAGTCAAAGGACTGTATCATCTGACTGACAATCGTGCCCATACTGCAGTATGCCTTCTCCTGCTTTAATCCGACCTCATCGGCAAACCCGAGATCCTCCGCCGTCTGGCTGGTAGTGACAACTGTATAGGTGCTGGCATCATCGAGCTCCTCATCGCCGATCATGAGATCCGTAATGCGGGAACCGAGTGCCGTATCGTTGGTATATGTATAGGAAATGCCGGCTGCCTGCAGGAAATTCTTCGCCTCGGAATATCCGTCGTAGCTGTCTTCAAGGATCTGACTGAGCTGTCCGCCCGTCATCTTGTAGGATACCATACACAGGCCGTTGTCAAACAGATCAAAAACATCACCGCGTGTCACGTCGCCGCTTTCCAGTGTGGAAAGGATCTCACTGTCCTTGATCAGTGCGACCTGCGCGCCGTCTCCGGATGCATAGGAAAGCATGGAATCCGTTACCAGATCTCCCGTACCGGTCTCGTAATTGTGCAGAACCTTCTTCGAGGAGGTACTGCCGGTGTCTGATTCGGAACTGTCTGATTCGGAACTGTCTTCATCGGAACTGTCTTCATCGCTTTCTTCCTCATCGGTTTCCTCGCCTGTCAGGGTGACGCCTTCCGGCTCGTTGTCACTGGCAACTTCAATCTCGCCGAGCGATTCTGACCGGGCACTGTCAATGGCATTGATAACCGTATTGATCTGGCTGGTGACAGCGGAATCCGCCTGCATATCGGCGAGATCATCCACGGTATACGCCTGATTGCTGAACTGCGCACCGTGGCGATCAATATTCATGCTGACCACACCGACAGAGGAAATGTCCGCTGCCGAAATGACCTTATCGGACTTGTCTTCATCAGACAGTTCCGCGCTGCCGCCGTTGATCACAAGAGATACATTCTCATCAGAAGCAATGTCTTTGAGGGCCGATGCGTCGGCAAGATTGGCAATGACAACAACCGCATCGCATTTGCTGCCGTCCTGCTCGATCACATTTCTGACCGTCTGCACCGGATCATTCACCGTAAGTCCCTTGCTGTCTGCTTCTTTATCCGAAATGGCATCTGTCACACCCGTCAGCAGCAGATGGACACCGCCGGTCTCAATGATGGTATCGTTCTGGAAAACAGCGCTGCCGTCACTTTTCGTGACATTGGCCGCATAAAATCCGAAGCTGGCTGACGATTCGAGCGTGCTGAGCTGATCCGTGTCATAGACGAATTCGCCGCTGCCCGGTGTCAGAAATTCATAGCCTGCCGCGTTCATCAGGCTGACTCCCGATGCACCGCTGTCGATCTCCACGTCCGCGCCGCCGCCAAGGCAGCTGCCGGCATCCACCGTCACAACGCGGTCGCAGCCGGAAGCGGCTGCATTAGCTGCACAGGCCGCTATCTTCTCATAGCCTGGATATTCTCCCTGAACGTATTCCACATGTCCCTGCACATTGGCGGTATAGACAATGTCAATCTGCGCTTTGCGGTCCGGGCGTAAAATGAGCTGCAGTATGACAGACAGGGCGATAAAGCATAAGAGTACATATATAATGCCCTTCGTTCTGCCGTCGATATAAAAGCCGGACATCGGCTGACGTCTGCCGCCAGTGCTGCGCCCTGCAGAGCGGCTGCCTGAGCCCGCATGGCTGCTGCGCCGTCCTGCCAAGCTGCTTTCACGGCTTACATGACTGCTCTTTCGCTGCGTATAGCTGCTCTTCCGGCCTGCATAGCTGTCTTTATGTCCTGTATAGCTGCTCTTCCGGCTGGCATTGCCTGCCTTGCTCTTCCTGGCGGTACTGCCCGCGTTGCTGCCCGTCTGTCTGGCGGACGCTGCCGCGTGTCTTCTCTGCCCGGACGAGGCATTCTTCGTTCTCTGCCTGCCGGTCTGCGCACTTTTCGGCTTACCTGCACTGCCAGTGCGGTGCCCGGCATCTGCGGCATCTGTCCGCTTCTGCTCTCCGGCGTACCTGCGGTCTCCGCTTCTCTTTCTGTCTGCCATGATCAGTGCTCCTCATCGCCGACAATCTGAATCTGACAGGCTCTCATCGCATCGAGAGCCGTGCGGTGCGCCTGCGGCGATGAACCGGCACACAGCGAAGCATCCACGCTGATGACCGTCTCCGGGAGCGTGGATTTCAGAAGCAATGCGTTGGAAATAACGCAGATATCGGTGCATACACCGATCAGTTCGATCTCATCAATCGGTGTCATACGGTTGACGCCGTTGGTAAAACCGGCAAGGCCGATTGCACCGAAGGTCGGTTTGTCAAAAATCATGCAGTGGTGCGCATCGGCAAATTCAGCGAGGTCCTTCTGCAGCTGCCAGCCGTCCGTTCCCCTGATGCAATGTTCTACCGGAAGATTCTTCCCCTCCTGCGTCTCCAGGTAATCTTCCTCATGCGTATCTCTGGTAAACATGACCGGTCCGCGGAAATTCTTCACCTTATCAATCACAGCCGGCAGAATCGCCTGCGCCTCTTTCGTACCGAGGGCTCCGTCGATAAAATCGTTCTGCATATCTATTACTATAAGGTATTTGCTCATCTCATTCTCCTTCTTCAATCGCTGTTCACAAGATAACGAAGCACATGATGTACATACCTGCGGTCGCCGTAGCTGTCCCAGCCGAGCTGCCGGCACATGAGATTGGCGAACTCGTCCGCGCTTTCCTGGCAGTATTTGCCGTAATTATCCTGTGTCCATTCAATATAATTGTGTCCGTAATTATAACCCTGTATGGCAAGATACAGACGGTTGAAATCATTCTCATCCGTACAGCCGGCCAGATTCAGACAGTAGGCAAAGTACTGCGTTCCGACGTCGATCGAATACTCCGGATCCGTGATGCTGCCGGCCGTCTGCTCATACTTCGTATTGAACATACATTCCGAACTCTGCATCAGATCTGTCGATTTGCCGTGGCTCTCCTGTTCCATAATCGCTTCCAGAACCGGTACATAGGCTTCGATATTGTATTCCTGCGCATAGGTGCGGATATCGTCTTCATAGGCCTTGACATCGTCGCTGACGTATGCCACATAACCTTCTTTCAGCGGTTCTTCGCGGAAGTTTCTGTAACGGGAGCCGGCGATAATCACGATCAGCGTGATCAGGAGAATGATCGCTATCTCTCTCTGAATACGGGCTTTTTTATGATTTTCAGCCGTCTTCCTTCTCTTTCTTTTTCTCTTTTTCTGCAACTTGTTTACTCCTGTAAAATTCATTTTAACATATGCTGATCTTTTTGACCACGTTTATTGACACGTAATATGCGGAATGATAATATGGTAAAGACAGTTCGTTTGCACCATCCTGTCGATAAACAAAACCAGGGCTTATTTAATGACGTGTCAGCGCCTTTACGGCGATGATTTTCATAGAAGATGCCCTTTACCGATGCAGACAGATGTCTGCATTTTTTGTTGTACAATTTTATTTAATAAGGAGAAGACAGCATGTATATTCTCAAAACCGAAAGCAGCTTCGACTCCGCACATTTTCTGGCCGGCTACAACGGCAAATGCCGCAACATCCACGGGCACGAATGGCGCGTCATCATCGAAGTCCGCAGCAGCTCTGTGCAGACGCAGGGGCAGGCCCGCGATATGGTCATCGACTTCGGCCAGCTCAAGGACGACCTGCGCAGTGAGACAGACAGACTCGACCATGCACTGATTATCGAGCGCGGCAGTCTGCGCGATGCGACCATGGAAGCGCTGCGCGAGGAAAATATCAAGATGATCGAGATTCCGTATCGGCCTACGGCGGAACGGCTCGCCCGATATTTCTATGACCGTATGAAAGAGCGCGGCTACGAGGTCTGCCGCTCCACCGTTTACGAGACACCGCTGAACTGTGCGGTTTACGAGGAATGATATGAAAGATACAGATAAATGTTTTGAGGTTGCGGAGAAATTCGTCAGCATCAACGGCGAAGGACCGCTGGCCGGGGAGCCGGCCGTTTTCATCCGTTTCAAAGGCTGCAATCTGGCCTGTGCCTACTGCGATACGAAATGGGCCAGCCAGCCGGATACGCCGGCCGAGTCCATGAGTGCACAGGATATTCTGCAGTATATCCGCACCACGGGGATTGTCAACGTGACACTGACCGGCGGCGAACCGCTTCTGCAGCCGGCTGCGGAGGATCTTCTGAATCTGCTCGGATCGCAGGATGATCTGCATGTGGAGATTGAGACAAATGGCAGCATCCCGCTCGACCCGTTTATGATGCTCACAAACAGACCGTCTTTTACCATGGATTATAAGCTCTCCTGCAGCGGTATGGAGAATAAGATGTGCACGGCGAATTTCGCACTGCTTTCCATGAAAGATACGGTCAAATTCGTCGTCGGTTCCGAAGATGACCTGCATCGTGCTCTGCAGATCATGCGCCGGTATGATCTGATCGGCCGATGCGCCATCTATCTCAGTCCGGTTTTCGGACAGATCGAACCGAAGCAAATCGTTGCATTCATGCTGGAAAACCGCCTGAACGGCGTACATGTCCAGCTGCAGATGCATAAATTTATCTGGGCGCCGGACCAGAGAGGGGTGTGAGAAATATGGCAATAGATCAGGAAAGAATTGAGAAGGATATTCGTGATATTCTTCTGGCACTGGGAGATGACCCGGAACGTGAAGGTCTGAAGGAGACACCGGCCCGCGTTGCACGCATGTACAGCGAAGTATTCGCCGGCATGAACTATACGAATCACGAAATTGCGCAGATGTTCGGCAAGACATTTGCCCATGATTCCAGCATGTCTCCGGACGAGATTGTGACTGTCCGCGATATTGACGCCTTCAGCTACTGTGAGCACCACATGGCGCTCATGTATGACATGAAGATCGATGTCGGCTATATTCCAAACGGCCGCGTGATCGGGCTTTCGAAAATTGCCCGCATCGCCGATATGGTAACGCGCCGCCTGCAGCTGCAGGAGAAAATCGGCACGGATATCTGTGAGATCATGCAGGAGGTAACCGGTTCCGATTCCATCGCCGTGAAAATCCGTGCAAAGCACAGCTGCATGACGGCCAGGGGAATCAGGAAGACAGGATCGCAGACAGTGACGACCACATTTACGGGGAGATTTCAGACTGATCCGTCCCTGCAGATGCGTTTTTTAAGTGTATAAAGGAGCACCATCATGAAAAAAGCACTTGTTTTATCGAGCGGCGGCGTGGACAGCACAACCTGTCTTGCGATGGCCGTTTCCGAATACGGCAGCAGCAACGTCATTGCGCTTTCCGTTATTTACGGACAGAAGCACAGCAAAGAGACGGAAGCAGCGAAGAAGGTTGCCGACTATTATCATGTAAAATTCATCGAGATCGATCTGACCGCGGTTTTTGCGGACAGCAACTGCTCTCTTCTGAGTCATTCCACCGAGGAAATTCCGGAAGAGTCCTATGACAGCCAGCTGAAAAAGACAGATGGCAAGCCGGTTTCCACTTATGTACCGTTCCGCAACGGACTGTTTCTCTCCTGCGCGGCTAGCATCGCACTTTCCGAAGGCTGCAGCGAAGTCTGGTACGGTGCGCACATGGATGACGCCGCCGGCAGCGCCTATCCGGACTGCAGTCAGGCCTTTGCCGACGCCATGAACACCGCAATCTGGGAAGGCAGCGGCAGACAGGTGAAACTGACGGCTCCGTTCATTGCCTCGAACAAGGCCGGTATTGTCAAAAAGGGCCTGGAACTTGGCGTTCCTTATGAACTTACATGGAGCTGCTATGAGGGCGGCGACCGCCCATGCGGAAAATGCGGTACCTGCATTGACCGCCGGAAAGCTTTTGAGGCCAATGGCGTAGAAGACCCGGCCATGGCACTTTACAGAGATTAAAGGGAGACAGATTATGGCAAGAGAAAAGGATATAGAAGGTATCACGCTGCTTGGCAGCAAAGTCAACCGCTATGATTTCAATTACGCCCCGGAAGTGCTGGAAACCTTTGAGAACAAGCACCCGGATCACGACTATTTTGTCAAATTCAACTGCCCTGAGTTCACATCGCTTTGCCCGATCACCGGGCAGCCGGACTTCGGCAATATCTGCATATCCTATGTGCCGTCCGAGCGCATGGTCGAGAGCAAATCGCTGAAGCTCTATCTGTTCAGCTTCCGCAATCACGGCGATTTTCATGAGGACTGCATGAACATCATCATGGAAGACCTGATCAAGCTGATGGACCCGAAATACATCGAGGTCTGGGGACGTTTCCTCCCGCGCGGCGGCATCTCGATCGACCCGTACTGCAATTACGGTAAGCCGGGGACGAAGTGGGAAGAGGTCGCCTGGATGCGCCTGTCGCAGCACGACATGAACCCGGAACGGGTGGATAACAGGTAAAAAAAGTCTTCAGTATCCGTTTGGATATTGAAGACTTTTTTGATTTCCGTTTTATTCGCCGTCTAACATCTTCAGGATGCGTGCCATCTCATCGGCGGGAATCTGTCCCGGCGCTGACCCCTCTCCTACCGAGGCAAAGGTCACAGCCGATCCGGTAATGCCGCCGCTGATGCGGGACAGCAGGCCAAGTCTGCCCATGGAAATCGCGATAATTGGTTTGCCGAACCGCTCCCATGCCGCATAGGACGCATCGAGCAGATTCATGACATCGCTTCTTGTCTGCGGCATAACTGCTATCTTGAGTATATCGCCGTCATGCGCATTCATGTAGGCAAAGAGGCGGAAAAGGATTTCCGCCGATGGCGTGGAAGTAAAATTATGATTGGAAAAAACAACCCGGACGCCGTTATCCTGTGCAAAGGACCGGATTATATCCGCGCTCCCGCCATGCGACATGATCTCGATGTCGAGCAGATCGATCGCCCCGCTCAGGACCGCCGACCGGCACGCCTGTTCATACGTTTCCTCATCCGGGTCGGCACTGCCGCCCTCCGCTTTTGTGCGGACGGTAAATAATACCGGCCTGTCACCCGCAATCTCCCGTATTCCTTTGGCTGTTTCCTGTATAGCCGCACTATCCGGGAAAGGCTCCATCATATCCGCACGCCACTCGATCATGTCCACCGGCGCCTGCACAATTTCGCGCACCTGGCTGTATACAGCTTCCCGGTCCTTACCGGTAACCGGCGCACAGATTTTCGGCCTGCCGCTTCCTATCTCAAGATTTCTTACCTTCATGCTAAACACCTTCTCTCGACGTTTCAATCCCTATATTAAAAGACCCGGGAGATAAAACTCCCGGGTAAAATATTTCCGCGTCATCTGATCACTCAGCTTTGCCCTGATAAAGATCAACGGTACGGATTCTGCCATCTGCCCTCTTCAGGCTTGCTGTGGCTCTTTCCAGACTGGTTTCCGGTTTCTTCTCGGAGAGGCGCTTCTGCGCACGTTCCCTGGAAGCTACGGCTCTTGCTCTGTCGATCTTATCAGCGGTTTCCGCGCTGCGGACCAGGAAAATCACTTCGTCGTTGCAGACATCAAGGATTCCCTTGCCCACGTAGATATAATCAGTCTTGCCGTCCCCATAGGAACATTTCACCGGACCATCTGCTATTGCTGCGAGTAATGGCTCATGACCAGACAATATGCCGACACCGCCGCCCTCACCCGGTGCGGATACGAAAGAAGCCTTCTGTTCATATACCACGCCGTTGGCAGTTACAACCTGTACATGTATATTATCCTCAGCCATAATGATCCCCTTTATTCTTCGTTGCTCTTATTATAAACTTCGTCGATCGTGCCGCACATCATGAAAGCACTTTCAGGGTAAGAATCACATTCACCGCCGAGAATAGCCTCAAAGCTGTTCAGAGTATCATCCAGTTTGACATATTTACCAGGCTGGCCTGTGAAAGTCTCCGCTACATGGAAAGGCTGAGACAGGAATCTCTGAATTCTTCTGGCTCTGGCAACAACGGCCTTGTCTTCCTCACCGAGCTCCTCGAGACCGAGAATTGCGATGATATCCTGCAGTTCCTTATATTTCTCCAGAACACCCTGTACAGCACGTGCTACCTTGTAATGGCGCTCGCCCAGTACATCCGGTGCCAGGATTCTGGATGTCGACTCAAGCGGATCAACAGCCGGATAAATACCCATCTCACTGATGCTACGGTCAAGTACGGTCGTCGCATCCAGATGTGCGAAGGTGTTGGCCGGAGCCGGGTCCGTAAGGTCATCGGCAGGTACGTATACGGCCTGTACCGAAGTAACGGAACCCATGTTGGTAGATGTGATTCGCTCCTGCAGAGCACCCATTTCCGTAGACAGCGTCGGCTGGTAGCCAACGGCGGAAGGCATACGGCCAAGCATGGCGGATACCTCGGAACCTGCCTGTGTGAAACGGAAAATGTTATCGATGAAGAGAAGTACATCTTTACCGGATGTATCTCGGAAGTTCTCTGCGATCGTCAGACCTGAAAGCGGAACACGGAGACGGGCTCCAGGCGGTTCGTTCATCTGACCGAAAACCAGCGCGGTCTTGTTGATAACGCCGGATTCTGTCATCTCGTTCCAGAGATCGTTGCCCTCACGGGAACGCTCGCCGACACCGGCGAATACGGAATAGCCGCCGTGCTCATATGCTACGTTACGGATCAGCTCCTGAATCAGTACGGTCTTACCTACACCGGCGCCGCCGAACAGACCGATCTTACCGCCCTTGGAATACGGGCAAAGAAGGTCGATGACCTTGATGCCTGTCTCAAGGATTTCCGTCGAAGGTTTAACCTCCGTAAACTGCGGTGCGGATCTGTGAATCGGTACACGCTCGATATCCGGGTCCAGCGGGCCTTTGCCATCGATCGGCTCACCGATAACATTAAACATACGGCCGAGCGTACCTTCGCCGACTGGCATCATTACCGAGCCGCCGGTATCTGTGACCTCTACGCCTCTTGAAAGTCCATCGGTCGAGAACAGAGAAATGCAGCGGGCGATATTGTCGCCGAGCAGCTGCACAGCCTCCATGACGATTTTGCGATCTCCGATCTTCGTCTCAAGGGCATTATTGATTTCAGGTAATTCACCGGGTTTGAACTGTACGTCAACGACTGGTCCTGTAACCCTTTTGACAATACCTTTATTCATTAATATCCTCCAATAGTTACTGTTGTATTAACTGTTTTCTTCCTTTTCCTTCTGCATCTTCTTAAGAGCATTGGCACCGCCTGTGATCTCACTCAGCTCTGTCGTGATCATCGCCTGACGTTCACGGTTCATGCTGACAGTCAGATCCTGGATCAGTTCCTCGGTGTTATCCGATGCAGCTGTCATAGCCGTCATACGGGAAGCATATTCACCGGTCTTCTCCTCGACCATCGTGCCGAAAATCACATTGTCGATGTAGAGCTGGACGACATTCTCGAGAATCGTCACCTCATCAGGCTCATAAATATAGCCTGCCATGATGCCGTCCTCGCTGTCATTCTTCTTCTCTTCTTCACCGTCTTTGCTGACATGCTCAACCGGAATCAGAGAAGCTGCGGTAGGCGTCTGCACCATAACATTGGTGAATGCCTCATAGACCATGATGATCTGGTCCGTTTCACCGCTCAGATAGCGGTATTTGAGGTAGCGCGCCACCTTCTGTCCGTCTTCCATCGTCGGAATATCCTCGATATCCGCGAAACGCTGAACTATGTTATAGCCGGCATGGCGAATGGCTTCCTCGCCCCATTTGCCGACGACAACGACCTCATACTCATGCTCCTGTTTTGCGGTGAGCTCTTTCATGAACTTGAGAAGGTTGTTATTGTAAGCGCCGCAAAGTCCGCGGTTGCCGACGAACATAACGTATGTAACCTTGTTGATTTCACGTTTTGCCAGAAATTTATTGCTCGAAGCAGCCTCATCATCTTCAGTCAGAGTCTCAAGAATTTCTCTGATCCTGTCGACAAAGGGACGCATTCTGGTCATGGTTCTCTGCATACGTCTGAGCTTGGCTACCGATACCATCTTCATGGCTCTGGTTACTTTCTCTGTGCTCTTAATGCTCTTCATGCGGCTTCGCATCGCACGTAATGAACCCATTTATCGTCCCTCCTTCCCATTCAAGACTTCTGCACTGCTCATGCAAGTGAATCTCTGTATTCGGCAATGAACTTACGAAGTTTGGCAACGGATTCCTTGCCGAGCTTCTTGCCGGACATGACTTCATCTTCCAGCTCAGGGAAATTTCTCTTTACATATTCAACAACACCGGTCTCAAAATCAGCCATCTGATCGAGCGGTACATTGTCCGTATAGCCTTCGGACGCAGCTACGATCTGAATAACCTGATCTGTTACCGACAGAGGCGAGAACTGTCCCTGTTTGATGACTTCCGTCATGTGTGCGCCTCGGTTCAGAGTTGCCTGTGTCTCTGCATCCAGATCGGAACCGAACTGGGAGAATGCAGCAAGCTCTCTGTACTGGGCAAGATTCATACGAAGTTTTCCGGAGAACTGCTTCATCGCACCGAGCTGCGCATCGCCGCCGACACGGGATACGGAAAGTCCGACGTTGATAGCAGGTCTTGTACCGGCATGGAAAAGATCGGATTCCAGGAAGATCTGACCATCGGTAATGGAAATTACGTTGGTCGGAATGTACGCGGCGATATCGCCGGCCTGGGTCTCGATAATCGGCAGAGCAGTCATACTGCCGCCGCCGAGGTCATCACTGAGTTTAGCTGCACGCTCAAGGAGTCTTGAGTGCAGATAGAAAATATCACCCGGATAAGCCTCACGTCCTGGCGGTCTCTGGAGAAGAAGTGAAATTTCACGGTATGCAACGGCCTGCTTGCTCAGATCATCATAGACAATCAGAACATCCTTGCCCTTGTACATGAAATACTCACCGATCGCACAGCCTGAATACGGTGCAATGTAAAGCATTGTAGCGGATTCAGATGCGGATGCGCAGACGACGGTGGTGTAATCCATGGCGCCGTGCTCTCTCAGCTTACGTACAACATCAACAACGGTGGACTCCTTCTGTCCGACTGCGACATAGACGCAGATAACGTCTTTGCCCTTCTGGTTGATAATTGTATCCAGTGCGATCTGCGTCTTACCTGTCTGACGGTCGCCGATGATCAGCTCACGCTGTCCGCGTCCGATCGGTACAAGTGAATCGATCGCCTTGATACCGGTCTGCAGAGGCACATTAACTTTATGTCTGTGCAGTACATCCGGTGCAGGACTCTCTACATTTCTGTAGCCGTCCGCTTTGATTTTCTCTTTGCCATCAATCGGTCTTCCGAGTGCATCAACGACACGGCCGATCATGCCGTCGCCGACCGGAACGCTGAGGATCCTGCCGGTTCTCTTGACTTCGTCGCCTTCCTGCAGGGAGACGGCTTTACCGAAGAGGATGACACCGATATCCTTTTCCGTAAGGTCCATTGCCATTCCGGTAAGACCACGCGGGAATTCAAGCATCTCACCTGCCATACAGTCAGAAATACCAACAACCCGGCAGATACCGTCACCAACACTCTTGACTCTGCCGACCTGATAAATATCAACATCGGTATTCATGGCAGAGATCTGTTTCTGTACATCGTCGCTTACATGTTTATTCTCATCATAAATATAGCTGGCATCAGATGCAGTAAAGCGGTCAATCGCGTGTTCAATCGTACCGTCATAGACAGTATCTCCGATCTGCATGCTCAGACCGCCGATTTTTCCCTTATCAGTCTCCTGATGACAACGGACAAGCTTATCACTAATGACTTTCTTTAAAAGCTCTTTCTGTTCATCAGTGAGACCTTCGGAACTCACAACCTGAATATTTAACTTGTTATCGCTCATTTTATATTTCCTGTCATTATACTGCTGCGTCTGAAGAAATCTGTGCGATGATATCGTTGAAGCTGCCCGTAAAGGTCTCATCACCGATCTTAACCTGCATGCCGTTCTTCAGATTTTCGTCCGTTGCAAAGTCATAATCAATATATACATCGGCAACAGCGCGCTTGAGGATACCGATTCTTCCTTCGGAAAGTCCGTTATCCGATGCGATCAGATCCAATACATCATTGAAACTGCCCACATAGCTCTTGCCGCCGATCTTTACGCACAGATCATGTTTCATGGAACTGTCTGTCGCAAAGCTGTAATCAATAAAATCATCCGTGATGGTATTGCGGAGTTTACCCATCTCACTCTCTGAAAGACCATTGGTAGAAATAACATTCATATCAATGCCCCTGACAGAGGAAAGATTCCGGATATCATCACTGGTAGGCCTGATCACGCTGCCGATTTGATCGATATAGCGTGTATCGAGTGTCTTCCTCTCTTCAGCATACTTATTATCTGAAAGAAGTTTTCTGGTGTTGTCTGCCACCTTGGAAAGTGTATCTTCACAGATCTCACTGTAGGTAGCTGCAAGTGCCTGCTTCCTGACGGAGCCGGCATTCGCGATAATCGCCTTCTTCTCTACTTCCGCATTTTCAGCTGCTTCTTTGCTGGCGTTCTCGGCATACATCCGGGCATTCTTCATGATCTGCTCCTGCCGAGCAGCACTGTCTGCCTTGGCAGCCGCAATATCATTGTCCAGATTCGCCGCATCGCTGCGGGCTTTATCAGCCTCCTGAATCTCCTGCGCGATGTGTTCCCGGCGGTCTTTGAAGCTCTTGAAGCCCTTCTTGCCGACCAGCTTCCATGCGATCCACATCAGGATCACAAAGTTGATGCACATAAAAATGACGTCTGATACTGACATATCTGTTTCACCTCCTGAAATGATTATTGCTGAACATGGTACAACCGGTTCTTAATTAATTATTTGATTTCCTTACCAAGAATTCTGGAAGAAAGTCCGAGAACGAGTTCGTCCATATGTTCAACAGCAACATTCTGTTCGCGTGACTTCAGATCTTCTATGTCATCAGACACTTTCTCAATCATGCTGTTCGCTTCTTCATGCGCAGCATTGATAACTTCGTCACTCTTGTCTGCATCGGACTGCTTGGAATCCCTGATCATCTGGCGTGCCTGATCGTTGACTTCCTTGATCTGGTCGCCGAGTTTCAGTTTCTCCTCGCTCAGCTTCGCCTCTGCAACCCTTTTTTCCTGCAGCTTCTCGGCAATGTCCTTATTTCTCTTCTCAACGTTGTCGTTGATCGGTTTTAAAAGGATAAAGCGGAGAATGAGATAGAGAAGGATGAAACAGATTATTGTCCATATAGAGGTCCATAAATCTATACTCAATTAAATTCCCTCCCGTAAATGATTATTGAAAAGAGTTACATTCTTGCAAGAAGCATGAAAGAAATAAGCAGACCGTAAATAGCAAGTGCCTCCATCAGGGCAAGTGCAAGGATCATGGTTGTCTGCAGTTTGCCTGCCATCTCCGGCTGTCTTGCCATACCTTCAAGTGCCTTGGACGCTGCAATACCCTGGCCGATACCAGGTCCGATTGCGGATAAACCGATTGCAAGTGCTGCTGCAAGAGCTATCATACCAACATCTGTCATAATAATTTTTCCTCCTGAAATAAAATTGTCAGATTCTACAGTTTGTTTTCTGCATTAAATTGCGGCTACTCTTCTTCACCAATTGCCTCATGTACATAGACAAGCGTAAGGATTGTAAATACCATCGCCTGGATGTAGCAGAACAGAAGGCTCAGTACCTGCATAACCAATGGAAGAAGTACCGGGAAGAGACCTCTGAGCTGTTCGGTAACCATCTCCTCTGCGTAGAGGTTGCCGTAAAGTCGGAGTGCCAGTGAGAAAGGTCTTACCAGCTGATCCAGAATGGTCAGCGGAAGCAAAGCGGCGAACGGCTTAAGAAATGTCTTAAGATAGCCGCCGAATCCCTGTCTCTGAAATCCGATCCTGTGCGTCGTGACGAATGAAATAATCGCCAGCGCCGCTGTTACGGAAAGGAATGCCGTCGGTACGGCATAGGTAATGCCGGCCGTCGGAAGCAGTCCGGAGTAGTTCGATACGATTATAAAAATGTAAAATGTTGCAAAGATATAAAAGTATCGCTTCATCTCCTTGGTTCCCAAGACGCCGCCTATGAAATCCTGCAGATATTCATTAACAACTTCTGCAAAATTCTGGGCCCGGCCGGGGACAGCTTTCATCTTCCTCGTTGCAATCAGAGAGAATACAAGCACAGCCGCAACAATAACAAACATGGTAATAACAGGTCTGGTTATGGAAAAGGATGTCGTAAATTCCATTATTTCACCTCCTCCCTTTGTGGTTCGGTTATTTATCCTTTTTCTGTGCTTTTCTTGTCTTTATTACCAGTAAAATATATGATATAACGGTCAGGCCGATGGCCGCCGCTATAATCATCGCATTGAACGAAAAAGGCAGAACATTGCGCAAAAGGAAAATAACAAAAAGAACCGCCGCGCTGACAGCGAGGCGCAGAATATTGGCTACCATGACATTGCGGTAAGCATTCGCTTTGTCGTGCTGTCTGTCGATAACCAGTTTCTGTGTGATAAAAGAATTCACGACGCTGCCGGCGGTTCCAAACAGGAGTCCGACCGCAGCGCCAGCTGCATAATAACTGAACGGCATAATTCTACCTCTGTAAAAAGTCTCTATATATTATAAATTAAATACGTTTTCCCGTCAATTAAACGCCCGCAATTTGTCGCCTGTTTTTGTTTTTTTGCATAAGCATACACACATTTTTACAATAAAACTTGTTGGAATTTCTGGTAAAGGCGAAAGTCTGCCGGTTCTGTATCTGTCATATTATTTTTACCGGCTGCCTTTGAATATGGCGTATTTCCGCCTGCGATTGCGCCCCGCGGTTGTACTTTCCGCCGCTGTGTGCTTAAATAATGAGGAAAATGAATTTCATGGGAGTGATTGTATGGCAAAATCAAAAGAAGTCAAGACAAACGCGATGCGCATGCTTGACCGGCAGAAGATAAAATATGAAGTTGTCACTTACGAATGCGACGAGTTCACGAGCGGCGTGCAGGTGGCCGATATGCTGGGGCAGTCCTACGAGCATATCTTCAAGACGATTGTCACCGTCGGCAGAAGCGGCGATCACTACGTCTTTGTCATTCCGATTGATAAGGAGATCGACCTCAAGGCAGCCGCCAGAGAGGTATCCGAGAAGCATGTCGAACTGCTGCATGTAAAAGACCTGAACAAGGTGACAGGCTATATCCGCGGCGGATGCTCTCCGATCGGCATGAAAAAGCACTTTCCGACGGTTATCCATGAAAGCGCACGCGATCTCGACCGCATTTACGTATCCGGCGGCCGGATCGGCACGCAGCTGATCCTGAAACCTGACGATCTGCTGAAGGCGGCCGACGCCCGCTACGCCGATATCATCATGCACAGCTGAATAAATCCGGTATAATAATACATCTGCCGCAGGGAAAACTGCTCTTCCCTGCGGCAGATTTTTTCATGTATTATCCGCAGCCGCCTCCTGCGGCAGCTCTGCTTTATAGCCGATGCCGCGGATCGCCTTGATATAAAAACATCCGGTCTTCCCGAACCGTTTGCGAAGGCGGTTGATATGTACGTTCAGCGTCGCCTGGGAGACTTCGCTGCTGCTGCCCCACACTTCCATCATCAGCTGACTTCTGGTAAAGATCTTGCCCGGATAGGACAAAAGTTTGTACAGAAGCAGAAATTCTTTGCGCGGCAGCGTCTGGCACAATTTCCCGCACGTCACCGTCATCGAACGCGCATCCATTGTCACGGAACCCGCCTGCAGGATCTGGTCGGCATCCCGCCCGGCCCTGCGCAGAACGGCTTTGACAATCAGTATAAATTCCTCATCATCTGTACCGGGCGCAATGCACTCATCCGCACCGGCCAGCAGAAATTCCCTGTTTTGCGCATGGTCATCTGTCTGCATGACTGCCGCGATCAGAATATGCGCATCCGCCTCCCTGATCAGGCGGATCATGCCGGGCGTATCTTCCGCATAGCTGCTGCTGATAATCAGCATATCCTGCTGCCTGTTTTCCAGATACGAAATCAGCTGTCTCTGTCCGGAAACGCTGACCGCGCTGAAGCCTTCCTGCTTCAGAAGGCTTTCCGCTCTGCGCCGCTCACTAACCTGTTCAAAAGCCGTCAATATTCGAAACATAATAATCAGCCGACATTCACATAGCCGGATACCGCATCCTCAAGTTCGGATTTCTGCGCCTGCAGCGTCTGCATCTGTTCATCGGTCATCGAGGCCGGTTTGATCTTCGTGACACTCCTGCGCAGCTGCGCAATGGCGCTCTTGAGGCGCTTCTTCTCCTGTCTGTCCATCTGTTTTCCGTTGGCATTGAGCGCATGCTGCGCCTTCATGAGCAGAGATTCACAGTCACTGTGCAGCGTAAAACGCTCCATGCGATTGCTGTCATCGCTTTCATACATCTGCGCGTCATGAATTGCCTTCTCGATCTCACTGTCAGAGAGATTGCTCCTGGAACTGATGGTGATCTGCTGTGCCTTGCCGGTACCCATATCGCGGGCAGATACCGTAAGAATACCGTTCGCGTCGATATCAAATGTAACTTCGATCTGAGGGACACCTGCCATCGCCCGCTTGATGCCGCTCAGCCGGAAATTGCCCAGCAGCGTATTGTCCTTGACGAACTGGCGCTCTCCCTGATAGACCTTGATGTCTACGGAAGTCTGAAAATTGGCAGCCGTCGTGAAAATCTGACTGTGCCTTGCCGGTATCGTCGTATTGCGCTCAATCAGATGGGTGGCGATGCCGCCGACAGTCTCGATTGAAAGAGAAAGCGGTGTGACATCCATCAGGATCATGGCATTCGCCGTGGAATCCGCCGGCAGATTGCCGGTCAGCTTGCCCGCCTGAATCGCGGCGCCCATGGCAACGCATTCATCCGGATTGATATTGCGGGAAGGTTCCATGCCAAGCATGCGGCGCACCTTCTCCTGTACGGCCGGTATTCTCGTAGAACCGCCGACAAGAAGAATCTTCGACAGATCGCGGGCGGAAATCTTTGCGTCGCGCAGCGCGTTCTGCACCGGCAGCGATGTCCTCTCGATCAGATCATGCGTCAGTTCCTCGAACTTCGCCCTTGTGATCGTGATATTCATATGATGCGGCGTATTGTGCGTAACAGTCAGGAACGGCAGATTGACCGTCGCCGTCGTCGCCGTGGACAATGTCTTCTTGGCATTTTCGGCCTCTTCGCGCACACGCATGATCGCGGCGCTGTCATGGCTGATATCCACGTGCTCCGTTCTCCTGAACTCACTGATCAGATAATCGGTCAGACGATCGTCAAAATCATCACCGCCGAGGTGGTTGTCACCGGAAGTCGCCAGTACTTCGATCAGGTCCTCTCCGATCTCTATAATCGAGACATCAAACGTGCCGCCGCCCAGATCGTATACCAGAACCTTCTGCGATTCGCCGTTATTCAGGCCGTAGGCAAAGGCCGCTGCCGTCGGCTCGTTGATGATACGCATGACGTTGAGTCCCGCGATCCTGCCAGCGTCCTTGGTCGCCTGCCGCTGCGCATCATTGAAATACGCAGGCACCGTGATCACTGCATCGCTTACGCTCTCGCCGAGGTAACTCTCCGCGTCCTTCTTCAGTTTGCGCAGAATCATCGCCGAAATCTCCTCAGGAGAATATTTCTTCCCCTGAATATGCAGGCGGCTGTCCGTGCCCATCCGTCTCTTAATAGAAAAGACGGTGTTCTCCGAATTCATGGCTGCCTGCCGCTTCGCCGGATCCCCGACAAGGATCTCGCCCTTCTTCGTAAACGCCACGACGGAAGGTGTCGTGCGAAGGCCCTCCGAACTTGTGATAATCGTCGGCTCTCCGCCTTCGAGCACTGCCACGCAGCTGTTAGTAGTTCCCAGATCTATACCGATCGCTCTGCCCATATGTATGCCTCCAGGTCATATTTATAATAAATCATCGTAATATTCTTACAGTGATTATAATATAACTAAAATATAAACTCAAACTAAATTATCAGGCAATTCATAATAATTTTATAATTGAGCTATTTTATTTTAATAAGTATGCCTGGCGGCTCCTGCCTGCATTTTACGGCTTCTTTCTGTACTTTACCGGTTATCGCCCAGCGCCTGCATGACTTCGGCAAGGCTGATTCCCTTCTCATCCGCAATGCGGGCAATATCATCGTATTCGTATTTTTCCCTGGTCACGCCAAAGCCCTCGGATACTTTCCTGCGCACCTCTCCAAACGGTGTCTGCACCTTTTCGGCATGGCGGTTCATGACAAAGCGTCTGCACTCATGCATGCGCACGCCGATGGTTGACGTATGCCGGAAAATCAGCGGCAGAATGCTGTCCCGATCCTGCTCGCGGCACTGCACCAGAAGTATAAAACCGGGCCGTGATTTTTTCATCTGCGCCGGAATCATGCAGACATCCAGTGCGCCGGCTTCGAGAATCTTCTCCTGCGCGTAGGCTGCCGCTTCCGGCGTCATGTCATCGAGATTGCAGGCGAGTTCATATATGCTGTCAGCCGGCTCCTCCGTATCGCCGAGCATGGCTCGCAGGCAGTTGGCCGTTTCAAAATCCTTGTGTCCGCAGCCATAGCCGATCTTCTGCACACGCATCACAGGCATCTTCGTGAAACGGCTGACAAAATACCGGAGCAGCGCCGCGCCGGTCGGCGTGCAGAGCTCGGTTTCCGCTGCGGCGCTGTAAATCGGAATCCCCTGCAGCAGCAAAGCCGCAGCCGGTGCCGGAACCGGCATGATGCCGTGGGCGCAGTGCACATGGCCGCTGCCGACATTGACCGGTGAGGCGATCACCTGGTCCGGATGCAGCCGTTCCATCAGAAGGCAGACCGCAGTTACGTCCGCCACCGCATCCATCGAACCGACCTCGTGAAAATGAATCTCTTCGACCGGGACGCCGTGCACCTTGCTTTCCGCATCCGCGATCA
>Ga0256406_1001967_pt1 | contig 31030 bp, 22 predicted proteins | sample RumenRJG_03DNA_FD_185986 | JGI IMG/M metagenome (GOLD analysis project Ga0256406, IMG submission 185986) | Bovine rumen microbial communities from Lethbridge, Alberta, Canada - RJG_03 | ecosystem: Host-associated > Mammals > Digestive system > Stomach > Rumen | place: Canada: Alberta | collected... | reverse complement strand
TCACGGCGCCCTTCTGCTCCTTCGGGAAATTCCGCCCGATCGCGGCAAAATCCGGTTTGATGGAAATGCCCGCGAATTCGCTCACGTCATCCCGGAACTCAAGGCTCTTCACATTCAGCTCGTCCAGGATGATCGCCTGATCGTACGTGGACACCTCATAGGGCGCCTTGATGTACATCCGGCCGATCGGCTGACGGTTCTTGATACCGCTGCTGTTCCGGACCGCACGCCCGAGGACCACGATGTCGAGGACATGCTTCATCCGCTCCTCGAGATCACGGTCGATCCGGCTCTGATCCGCCACAGGATAATCGCAGAGATGGATGCTCTCCTTCGCGTCCTTCTCGACAGTGCGGACCAGGTTCTGGTAGATCTCCTCCGTCATGAACGGGATCATCGGCGCGGCGAGAAGAATCGTCGTCTTCAGGCAGGTGTAAAGCGTCTCATAGGCGTTGATCTTGTCCTGCTCCATGCCGTGAGCCCAGAAGCGGCTGCGGCTGCGGCGGACATACCAGTTGGAAAGATCATCCACAAAATCCTGCAGCGCCTTGCCGGCTTCGGTCGGCCGGTAGGCCGCCATGTATTTGTCAACGGTCCCGATCGTCGAGTTGAGCCTGGAGAGGATCCAGCGGTCCATCACGCTCAGCGTCGCGTCGTCCGCCTTGTACTTCGTCGCGTCGAACTGATCAATGTTCGCGTACAGCACGTAGAACGCATAGGTGTTCCACAGCGTGCCGAGGAACTTTCTCTGTCCCTCCTGCACGGCCTTGCCGTAGAACCGGCTCGGAAGCCAGGGGGCCGAGCTGGTGAGGAAATACCATCGGATCGCGTCCGCTCCATATTTGCCGAGCGCGTCCATCGGGTCGACGGCATTTCCCTTCGACTTCGACATCTTCTGTCCGTTCTCGTCCTGAACAAGGCCCATGATGATGCAGTTCTTGAACGCCGGCTCATTAAAGAGCAGCGTCGAAATCGCATGCAGCGAGTAGAACCATCCGCGGGTCTGGTCCACCGCCTCGGAGATGAAGCTCGCCGGGAACTGCTTTTTGAACAGCTCCTGATTCTCAAACGGATAGTGAAGCTGGGCGAAGGGCATTGAGCCGGAATCAAACCAGCAGTCGATCACCTCGGGCACCCGGTGCATCTTGCCGCCGCAGTGCGGGCAGGTGATCGTGACCTGATCGACATAGGGCTTGTGAAGCTCGATCCCGTCCGGGCAGTTGTCCGCCTTCTCCTTCAGTTCACTGATAGAGCCGATGGGCATCTTCTCTCCGCAGTCATCGCAGACCCAGATATTGAGCGGCGTGCCCCAGTAGCGGTTTCTTGAAAGCGCCCAGTCCTGGACGTTCTCAAGCCAGTCCCCGAACCGTCCCTTTCCGATGGAAGCCGGAATCCAGTTGATCAGGCTGTTGTTGCGGATCAGGTCATCCTTCACTTCCGTCATCCGGATAAACCAGGACTCTCGTGCATAGTAGAGGAGCGGCGTGTCGCAGCGCCAGCAGTACGGGTAGTCATGCTCGAATTTCGGCGCGGAGAACAGCTTGCCGGATTTCTCCAGATCCTTCAGTACCTCCGGATCGGCGCTCACGGCGCCGGCCCTGATCTCCTTCTCGGAGGGCTTCGCGCGCATACCCGCGAACGGTGTCTCCTCCGTCATCTCGCCCTTCTCGTTGACGAACTTCACCAGCGGCAGATCGTACTTTTTACCGATCCGGTTATCATCCTCGCCGAAGGCCGGCGCGATATGGACGATGCCGGTGCCGTCCGTCATCGTGACATAGGAATCGACCATCACATAGAAACCCTTGCGGTGCTGTGCGTCCGCCTTCTTCTTCGCGCACTCATAGAGCGGCTCGTACTCCACGTACTCAAGCTCCGTTCCCTTCCATGAAGCGAGGATCTCGGGCTTCTTCTCCCCGTCGAGATTTCCGAGCACCGTATCGGTCAGCGCCCGCGCCATAATATAGGTATAGCCGTCGGCCGCCTTCACCTTGACGTACTCATCGTCCGGATTGACGCAGAGCGCCACGTTGGAGGGAAGCGTCCAGGGCGTCGTTGTCCAGGCGAGGAAGTAGACCTCCCCGTCCTTCGTCAGATCGTTCGGCACGTCCTGCTTCGTGGCGCGGTCGTAGGTATAACCGGTCAGGCGGAAGCGGACGATGGCGGAACGTTCCTTCACCGTCTTATAGCCCTGCGCCACCTCGTGGCTGGAAAGCGGCGTACCGCAGCGCGGACAGTATGGAACGATTTTGTATCCCTCGTACAGAAGGCCCTTGTTGTAGATTTCCTTCAGCGCCCACCACTCGGACTCGATATAGTCATTATGATACGTGACATACGGATGATCCATATCCGCCCAGAATCCGACCGTGTCGGAGAAGGTGCGCCACATGCCTTCATATTTCCAGACGGATTCCTTGCATTTCTTAATGAAGGGTTCCACCCCGTACTGCTCGATCTGCTCCTTGCCGTCCAGGCCAAGCTGCTTCTCCACCTCGATCTCGACCGGAAGGCCGTGGGTATCCCATCCGGCCTTCCGAGGGACCTGCTCGCCCTTCATCGCGTGATAGCGCGGAATCGTATCCTTGATGACACGGGTCAGCACATGCCCGATATGCGGCTTGCCGTTGGCGGTCGGCGGGCCGTCATAGAACATATAGGTGGGGCATCCTTCCCGCTCCTCGATACTTTTGTTGAAGATGTCGTGGTCTTTCCAGAACCGGACCGTCTCCTTCTCCCGATCGACGAAATTCATGTCCGTATCGACTTTTTTGTACATGACTGGTACCTTTCTTCCTGCTTCTTTTTCTGACGGGCGGGTTTTCTCTTCACCCGCTCCGCTGATGAGCCGGCGGCCTGACGGCCTTCCGCCTGTCCGCTTTTCCCGGTGCAGAGGCGCCGTACGCTCCGGTTCATGCCGCGCAGTCTTCCCGTGAATCCTGCAACTCAGTATTCTACAGACTGCCGCAAGCGCGTGTCAAGAGAAACGCCCGGCCGCGGCCGGTTTCCATGAAATCGATTGCAGTCCGCCGAAAAAACGGCCGCCGGACCGATTCATGAAGTTCGGCTGGTGTCCGGCCGGTTTTCTCCGGGACGCGGGGAGGGCGGCCGCGCCTCCCGCGGCCGCCCTCCCCGGCGTTCCGATTCTCTTTCTCTGTTCTCAGCTGTGGAAATACCAGTTCGCCCCGATCTGCGTGGCGTCTCCGTTCGCATCGGAGTTGGCGATCCCGGTGCAGTCCGTGTTCCGGACGCCTCCCACCAGACAGTCGTTGACCGCCTGGCGCACAAAGTCGGGCACATTGCCGCCAAGACGCGTGGCGTAATCCGTCGCATACTGTCCCGGGGCGCTCAGCTGGGCCAGCGCGGTGGTGCCGTATCCGCCGTAGTTGCTGTCCGCCCGGTTCATTGCCGTCGAGATCACGGCCAGCGCGCCGTCATAGGAGGTATCATCCTCCGCGGCCACAATGGCATAAATCTTCTCCAGCTCTTCCCTTGAGTAGCCGGCCGCTCCGCTGTCGCTCCTCGCGTCCGTGGTCTCGCCGGAGGCGGTGTATGTCTCTTCCGAATCCGGATCCGCCTCTTCCGGAATATCATCCGATTCCGGCTGTGCGCCAGCTTCCTCTGTCTGATCCGTCTGATCTGTCTCCGCCGCGGTCAGCACCTCTCCGGACACACCGGCTTCAGACGGTTCGCTCTCCTCCGGCTGACTGACGGAAGCCGCCGCATCCGTGTTCTCCGCGCTTTCGGATGCCGTCTCCGCTGTGCCCGCTGTGCTCTCGGATGCCGCCTCAGCCGTGCCCGCTGTGCTCCCGGATGCTGTCTCCGTTGTGCTCGCGGACGCTGTCTCCGCTGTGCTCTCTCCGGACTGCTGCACCGTCACCTCGCCCTGCTCATGGAGGCCGGAAACCGTGTCATACTTCGTGAGGTCATACTGGTCGATGATCGCACGGATCTTGTCCTGGTACTGCGGATCGGTGGCGTAGCCCCTGAGTCCCACGGAGATCACGGTATTGACGTCCGTCACGCCGCGAAGCTCCGGATGAAGGCCGATCTTGAAGGCCGCGTAATCCATCATGCAGGACTCGATGTCCTCGTATGTCCGCATGGATTCGAAGCCCCACGACGTACCGCTCCCTGTGTACTGAGGCACCAGCCGGCTGACGGAGCCTCCCGTCCAGGGACTGATCCAGCGGCTGTTCAGCAGTTCGGCGTTCATACCCAGCACGTTGTTGTCCGACGCCTGCACGCTGGCCGCCGAGCCGCCGAAGGCATTCCATCCGGATTCCTGAATCGCCTGGGCAATCAGGACGGACCGGCAGAATCCGTAAGCGTTCCACTCCTTCTCCGAAGCTGCCGCATACGCCTCGATGATCTTCTCCTGCGCCGCCGCGTCTCCTTCGTAAGCCGACCGTCCTTCCGCCACCAGTGAGGACGCCTGCGTCGTGTCTCCGCCGCTCACTGTCACGGTCTCTGGACGGGTGTCGTTCAGAATCCGGACCGCCCAGCACGCCTTGTCCGTATTGACCTTTGAGATGATGATGCCCGTGGTGGAGGAGCTCGCGTTGATCGCCATCCCGTTTCCGATCGACATCAGAACATGATAAACGGCTCCGTCCCGGGCATAGAAGATCAGATCGCCCGGCTCCGCCTCGGAAACCGGTATCTTCACGCCGACTTCCGCCTGCTCATAGGAGCAGCGGGGCAGTTCGATGCCGAAATGACGATAGATCTGCATGGTGAAGCCGGAGCAGTCCGTCCCGTTTGTCAGCGACTCTCCACCCCAGACATAAGGATTGCCGAGGAACTGCATTGCATAGCTGACGATCGACTGACGGTCCGCGCTGGCCGTGTCGAGGCCGCCGATCAGATTGACGACCGGCTTTGTCGTATAAAGCGAATAGCGGTACGCCGCGTTGTCCAGCGCGTTCACCTTCAGAACGGCCAGCTTCATCCTGTCCTCTCCGGCGGACTTGACGATCCGGTTCACGTCCTGGCCGCTGGTGATATCGCCTTTCCGCACGAAGCCCCTGACATCGCCGGACTCCACGAAGATCCAGTCTTCGTTCTCATCGTCGATGATGAAGCAGAGACTGCCCGCCGTCATCGTTCCGACAACGCGCGTACCGGTCCCCTTGCCTTCATAAAGATTGATCACCGTGCCGGCTTTTCCCGCAGCCAGCGCGTACTTCTTCGGAATCTGCCGGAAACCGGCGTTCAGGGCGAGCTGACGCTGCACCGCCGAAGCGAGATAGCTTCCGGAGTAATACGCGCGCCCGGACGAGCGGGGATTCGAAGCTGTGCGGCGCTGCTCCTCGGCCTTTTTCTTCGCCTCTTCCTCAGCCTTCTTCTTTGCTTCCTCTTCGACCTTCTTCTTCGCCTCTTCCTCAGCTTTCTTCTTTGCTTCCTCTTCGGCCTTCTTCGCCTCTTCCTCAGCTTTCTTCTTCGCCTCTTCCTCGGCTTTCTTCTTCGCCTCTTCTTCGGCTTTCTTCTTCGCCTCTTCCTCGGCTTTCTTCTTCGCCTCTTCCTCGGCTTTCTTCTTCGCCTCTTCCTCGGCTTTCTTCTTCGCCTCTTCCTCGGCTTTCTTCTTCGCTTCTTCCTCGGCCTTCTTCTCCGCCTCTTCATCCGAATCCGTCTTTCCGGAATCCGGGTCTGTCTTTCCGGAGTCCGGATCATCCGAGTCAGTCGTCCCTGAGCCCGGATCCGTCTTTCCGGAGTCCGGATCATCCGGGTCAGTCGTCCCTGAGCCCGGATCCGTCTTTCCGGAGTCCGGATCATCCGGGTCAGTCGTCCCTGAACCCGGATCCGTCTTTCCGGAATCCGGATCGGCTGGGTTCTCCGGGGAACCGCTCTGGCTTCCGCTCTCGGAGCCCGTGCCGCCCTGATTCCCGCTCCCGGAGCTGCTCTGATTTCCGCCCTCCATCCCGGATCCGCCTGTCTCCGCGGAGCCGGATGAGGAAGACCCGCCCTCACCGCTGCCGCCGGACGGCGCGGCCGGCTGGTTGTCTTCTGCGGAAGACGGAGCCTGAGCGGCGGGTGCGGCCGGCTCATTCTTCTTATCCGTCTGATCCGCCTGCTGATCCTCAGCTGCCGCATCCTGCGCGGCATCCGCCCCGACCGTCACGGCCGGCGCGGCACAGGCCGTACTGACGGCCGTTCCTCCGATAAGCATTCCGGTCAGCAGGCAGCTGACCAGCTGATTTCTCTTCTTCAAAGCTTCCACTCCCTTTCCGTCTGATCCGTTCCCTTCGTCTGTCTGCTCCGATTATAGCATGGGCATCTCAGGTCGTGTGTGAACATTGATGCGGATATTCTTTTCTGTTCTGCCGCTTCAGGCGTAGATTTGTCTGCTTTTTTCTGATCTTCCGGACGTCTCCCGCGCTGATCAGCCGGGTCGTCCGGATCGCGTAGAACCGCCCGCTCTCCGCTTCTCTGACCCGGATCTTGCTTTTGACAAAACCGTGCCGTTCGCAGAATCCCACAGCGAGATGATTGCGGCCGCTTCCGTCCGCGAACCAGCGGATGACACGGCGCACGTTGCAGTGGCACTGAAAGCAGTGGACCGCCGTGACCTCCCGGTCCGCCATCAGCGCTTCCCGGGTGTCAAACTCCCGCGAGATGAATTTCTCATAGGTCTCGAACCGGAGAAAGATCTCTTCCTCCCTTGTCTTCGGATTCTGGAAGCAGTCGATGGAATCGTTTTTCGCGATCACCTCATCCGGAATCTTCGCAAGGATCCGCGCGGTGTAGGCCGCATCCTCCTTCGCGAAATGAAAGGCGCCGTCCTCCGGAAGCTGCAGAAAAGATACAGCGAAACTAAGCGAACGCCGCACGGACCGGGTCTCGAAGGCGATCGCAAACAGCTTCTGGACGTCCTTGTAGAGAATCGGGCCGGGCAGTCTGCCGAGCATTCCGTAATAGCGGAGATTCCGCTGCAGCTCCGTGAGATCCCCCGGTCCCCAGGTGCAGAACACAGGGTCTTCGCCGCACCATCGGAAAAACGCGTCCGCCGCTTCCGGGAAGGAGCGTCCTCCCGCGAGATCCGCCTCCCTCAGTCCGATGATCCGGCGCGTCTCCGCATGGAGGCGCCGGTACACCCTCGGCCGGATCAGCGCATGAAAGCTGTCGATATACTTCTTTTCCTGTGAGAGCCTGACGGCCCCGATTTCAATGATCTCAAAAGGAAGCGACGCGACCGAGGCGGCCTTGCCGTCCGGACACTGATTCCATTCAAGATCGAATACAATATAGTTCATCAGTGGATCATAATACGTTCGGAGATAACCGATTGCAAACGCGGATGGAGATTCCGCACCCCCTCTGTCCGGCTGCCGTAAAGGCTGACTCTTCTTCTATCAAAGCTGCGTTTCCACGAAAATCGAATAGATCGCGCGGATCGCCTTCTCGAAGTCCTCGTTGGCGACGCCGACGATGATGTTGAGCTCGGAGGACCCCTGATCGATCATCCGGATGTTGATCCTTGCGTGGGCCAGAGCGGAAAAGATCCGGGCCGCCGTGCCGCACATCGACTTCATGCCGCGTCCGACGACGGCAATCAGCGCAAGTCCCGACTCGATCTCGACGGAATCCGGCGAGGCGAGCCGGTGGATCGTGGAAACCACCCGCTGCTCCTTATCGAGGAACTCGCTCTCATGCACCACGACGGTCATCGTATCGATGCCGGACGGCATGTGTTCGAACGAAATATCGTTCTCCTCAAACGCCTGGAGCACCTTTCTCCCGAAGCCGATCTCGGAGTTCATCATCGCCTTCGTGATCAGCACCGCACAGAAACCCTTCTTGCCCGCAACGCCCGTGATCGTGTACTTCGGCTTTCTCGCCGTGCTTTCCACAATCCAGGTTCCCTCGTCCTCCGGGCAGTTCGTGTTCCGGATGTTGATCGGGATCCCCTTCGAGCGGACCGGAAAGATCGCGTCCTCGTGAAGAACGGAGGCTCCCATGTAGCTCAGCTCACGGAGCTCACGGTAGGTGATGGTATGGATCGGCGCCGGATCCTTCACGATCCGCGGATCCGTGATGAGAAAGCCCGACACATCGGTCCAGTTCTCATAGATATCCGCCCTCGCCGCACTGGCGACGATGGAGCCCGTGACGTCCGATCCTCCGCGGGAAAACGTCTTCACTTTCCCGTCCTTTCCCTGTCCGTAGAAGCCGGGGATCACCGCGTGCTCCGTCTCCCTGAGCCGTGCGGAGAGCACCTTTTCGGTCTTATAGGCGTTAAGGCCGCCCTCTTCATTGAAGAAAATCACATCGAAAGGATCGATGAAATCAAAGCCGAGATAGGCGGCCATCACGAGGCCGTTCAGGTATTCGCCCCGGGAAGCCGCGTAATCGCGCTCCGGATGCTCCTTCAGATTCTTCCGGATTTCCGCAAATTCCCCGTCGAGAGAGAAGTCCAGCGAAAGACCGGAAATAATGGCGTCATACCGCTCCCTTATGGCATCAAGCTGCGCGTCCAGCTCCCCGCTGCCCGCGGCGGCCAGATCATACGCTTTCAGCAGCATATCCGTCACCTTTGTATCCGTCGGATACCGGCGTCCGGGCGCGCTGGGCACGACGAACACCCTCGACGGATCCGCGTGGATGATGTCGGCCACTTTTCCGAACTGTGTGGCATCCGCCAGCGAACTCCCTCCGAATTTGACTACTTTGATCATCTTTTCTGCCTTCCTCCATCATCCTGCCTGCTTCAGCCTCCGCTTGAGGGCTCCACGCGGCTTGCGCGCGGCCGCGGCATGTCTGTCACATGATAGCATAGAATAAAGCGGTTGGAAAAGTTTTTATTCCGGACAATCTCCCGGCCGGACGGCGTTTCCCGTACGGACCGGCTCAGTAGGAGCGGTCGTCAATGACACGCTGCGTCACCACCGTCACGTCCCGGGTGATGCCGTCAGCCGTCACGGACGGAACCGTGCTGTCGGCGGCGAACAGCCCTTCCTCGACATACTGCGTCTTGCTGACCTCCCCGCCCTCTTCCAGCTTTTCGATGATCGAGCGGATCCGGGGCCCGTGCAGCGGATTGCACTCACCGTCCACGGCGATCTGACCGTTCTTCACGTAGGTCAGCGCCTTCTTCGCGGCGTCAAAGGAGATCACCAGAATGTCTCCCCCCGCGAGATCCGTACCGGGCGTCCGTCCCGCCTTCAGAATGGCGTCGATCGCGCCGTACGCCTCGTTGTCATTGTCGCAGTACACGACATTGAGAGAAGGATAGGCCGCGAGCATTTCTTCCATCGCCTCGCGCCCCTTCGCCTGCGTAAACTCGCCTCTCGTCTGGGCGAGAAGCTCCCAGCCGTACGCGCTGCAGGACTCCTTCAGCGCTCCGTCCCGGCCGATCTGCGGTGTCGAGCCGAGTGTACCCTGAAGATTGACGATCTTCAGCGATTCGTCGGGAATTCCCTTCGCCGCGCACCACGCGTGCAGCCACTCACACGCCATCCGTCCCTCGAGAAGGCAGTCCGATCCGACCCAGGCGGCGTACAGGGAGTCATCCTGCACACGGATCTGACGGTCCGCGACGATCACGGGGATCCCGGCCTCCTTCGCCTCCTTCAGCACCGTATCCCAGCCGTCCTCGATGATCGGCTCCAGCACGATATAATCGACCTCCTGCTGGATGAAGTTCCGGATCGCCACGATCTGGTTGTCGGGATCGTTCTGTCCGTCATCAAAAAGCAGGCGATACCCGTTTTTTGTGGAAAATGCATCCTCAATCGAGACCGAATTGGCCCTGCGCCAGTCGGACTCCTCTCCCACCTGGGCAAATCCGACCGTGATCAGGCCGGCGTCGGACGGACTTTCCGCCGACGCCGTCTCCCCGCTTCCGGCCGTCCAGGGAAGCGCAGGCGCGCCGCAGCCCGCCAGCAGCGCCGCGCATCCGGCCGCGGCCGCCATTCTCAGCCAGTTCATCTCCGTCCCCCTCCTTCCGACGCAGACATTGACATAACACCGATCCGCCGTTCCTTATCAGCCGGCCTCCGGCCGGACGCCTTCCTCGCCGTCAGGATGGATCACCTTCGGGATCCTGACTGTGATGCGGCTTCCGACGCCGTACTCGCTCTCGGCGCTGACCCCGTAGCCTTCACCGTAGCGGAGACGGATCCTCTGCTCCACATTCGCGATGCCGAAGCCGTGCCTCGAGTGATCCGTCGCGATCTCACCGGCGATCAGTTTCCTCATCCGGTCAAGCTCGGCCGGCATCATGCCGATCCCGTCGTCCTCCACCGTGAACAGAAGATCGTTTCCTTCCTCCCGTCCCCGGACGGTGATCAGGCCTTTTCCCCGCTTGTTCTTGATCCCGTGATACAGCGCGTTCTCCACGATCGGCTGCAGCGTCAGCTTCATCACGAAATAGTGCTCGATCGACTCGGGAATATCGATCTCGTAGTCCAGAATGTCCGCGTACCGGAACCGCTGAATCTCCAGATAGCTGCGGATATGGCTCCGCTCCTCCGCCACCGTGATCCAGTCACGTCCCTTGCTGAGCGTCGTCCGGAAGAAGTCCGACAGCGAGGAGACCATGCTCACCGCCTGCTCCTTCTGTCCCGATTCGACCAGCCACATGATCGCGTCCAGCGTATTGTAGAGGAAATGCGGGTTGATCTGGGCCTGCAGGATCCTCAGCTCGGCGTCCTTCGCGTTCTTCTGCTCGATCCGGATATCTTCCACCAGTTTTCCGATCTCCGTCACCATGCTGTTGAAGCTGTCCGCCAGCGTATCCAGCTCGTCGCCGCTCCGCGTCCCGATCCGCACCGAGAAGTCTCCGCGCGCGAACTGCTCCGTCTTCGCGCACATCCGGCGGATCGGCTCGGTGATTCTTCTGGAAATGCCGGTGGCGGTGAGCAGCGTCAGGGCGAGCAGGACACAGACCAGAAGGATGAGGACCGTCATCGACCAGGAAACCTGACGGGAAATGCTTGCCTGCACCCGCTCCATATTGGCCACCTCAAGCGAGATGTAGTCCACGATGTCCTTCTGGATGAGGCCGGTGAGCGTGTTGATGTTGGCCTTCAGCATCTCCATGCTCTCGTCGTAGCGGTCGCCTTTCTCCACGTTGACGATGATGTCGTCGATCCGCAGCTTCAGAGAATCGAGCATCTTTCCGATCGCGTCGATGTCGCTCCGGGTGCTCACATCCGTCGTCGTCCGGCGGAGCTCGCCGAGCCGTTTCTTGAACTCCCGGATCTGGACGTACGGATTGCCGGTGCTGTCCTTGTTTTTCAGCTCATTCCAGTCGTACGTCTCGACAATGATGTAGTACATCGTCCCGTTCATATTTTTCTCGAACGAGACGTTATAATCATTAATCATCGTGATGTTCTGCACGCTCTGGTCGTACTGCTGGTAAAACGCGTCGATGGTGAAGATCGCGTAGACGGCCACCGCCGTCATCGGCAGCACGGACATCCAGACCAGCAGCATGATCTTCCTGCGGATCCCGCCGCGCCGCTTCCCCGCGTGGTCCTTTTCTCCTTTTTTCCGGAACATAATCCCCAGTCTCCGTCCTCAGCTCTGGTCCGGCTCCCCGTCCTTCGCCCGCTCCTGCCGGAACTCCTTCGGCGTCATTCCCTGCGTCTTCTTGAAGATATAATAGAAGTAATGCGGGTCCGAATAGCCGACATCCAGCGCGATCTCCGAGCCCGGCGCCTCCGTTGTCAGCAGCATGTCCTTCGCTTTCTCCATCCGCACCTCCGTCAGAAATTCGATGAACGTGCTGCCCGTCGAGGAACTGAAGAGGCGGCTCAGATGGTTCGCGCTGACGCCCACCGCCTCCGCCACAGTGCCGAGCGAAATGTCGTTCTGCGTGAAATTCCGGTAGATATACTGCTTCGCCTCCGCCACGATGGAGCCGTACCGGCTCTCCGACTGCGCGTCCCGCGCCTCCAGCGCCGCCGTGAAGATTTTCGACAGATACTCCGCGATCCCGTCCACCGACGCGATCCGCGCGGGATCCGTGAACCGACCCAGTTTTTTCTCGATGGTCTCGTTGTCGAGTCCCGCCGACTGCAGGAAGGAGGCCGTCGTCAGATAGGTATTCATCACGATATACTGACGGACCATCTGCGAGTTGAGATTCGCCGCCGACAGCCCCGAGAAGCAGTCCTTCACGAAGGCGGGCACATCCTGCTCCGTTCCGCTCCGCAGGAAATGAAACAGCATCCGGCGGTCGATCTTTCCGATGTCAAACCCGCTCAGAGAGAAGGCGTCTTCGTCCCGCTTCCGCTCCGGAACAGCCGTATCAGCGTTCTCCTTCTCCTCGTCCTCACCGGTGAAGATCCGGCTGGCATCGCAGAGGAACCTTCTGGCGAACCGCCGGTTCGCTTCCCGGTAGGACTGATTGATCTCGCGGATCCGTTCGACCGGCTCCCCGACCGACGCGAAGAAGAGAATGTCCGGCGAGCCGCCGGCGATGCCGGCTGCCGTGCGCAGCTCCTCCCCGGTCCGCCGCTTCAGCGTGTCGGGATCAGGCGCCATCACCAGCATCACCACGACGCCTCCGATCTGCTCGTAGAGCCCGATGTCGGGTTTTTGCTCCGCCATATCGAGGATGGCGGCCAGCGCGTCCGCGATGGCCGCCGGCTCCTGATCCGCCCCTGCGCGCTCGCTGTCCCTGACACTCAGCTGCATCAGGATGATGCCGTAATACGCCGCCGCGAGACTGACGCCCAGCGTCTGACCGCGCTCGATCACGTCGGCCATCGCGAGCTTGCCGTCGATGACGCTGCGGATCAGATTCTGCTTCTCGTACTTCAGTCTCTCGGCATGCTCCGCCTCGTAGACCTCCTTGTAGTTGGTCTGCTGCCGGTCCGCTTCAATTCCCTTGCTCACGGTCCTCAGCGTATCCATCAGCTTCGCCCCGGACACCGGTTTCAGCAGATACTCGGTGACACCGATCGAAATCGCCTCCTTGGCGTAGGCGAAGTCATCATAGCCGCTCAGGATCACGATTCTCGTCTTCGGAAGCTTCTTCCGCACGAGACGCGAGAGATCGAGTCCGTCCATAAAAGGCATGCGGATATCGGTGATCAGGATGTCCGGCTCGGCCTTCAGAATCATCTGATACGCCTTCTCTCCGTCTCCTGCCTCGCCGACCAGCTCGCAGCCCGCCGCGCTCCAGTCGACGGTCCGCTTGATCGCCTCCCGGATGATATATTCGTCTTCCACTAAAAATACCCGGATCATACGCTCCTCCGCGTCTATCGTACCACATTTCAGGCTGTTTCCGAACCCCGTTCCGGCCAGCCGCGCCCCTGACACCGGAAAAGTTCCGCTCCGGCCGCTCCCCGGAAATATCCGCCGGAATAAAAAAGCGCGGCACGCTTCTGCAGCAGGACCGTCCTCAATGCAGTCTCTGCGCCGCGCACCGCGTACGCCGAAACGGACGTCCGGCGGACGCCCGTTTCCGTATAGCATGAAGAGAATGTATTACTTCCCTCTGTTCTTGATGTACGCGAACACGCTCTGCAGGAGAATGAACACGCACAGAAGAGCAGCCGTCATGATGTTGGCCCAGCTTGAGAGAAGCTTGCCGTTGGTCATGACAAGGGTTGTAATCGTACCGGTGATCAGCACGCCGACAAGAGAGCCCCAGACGTTCCCGACGCCGCCTGTCAGCAGCGTGCCGCCGATGACAGCGGCCGCGATGGCGGACATCTCAAGTCCCTTCGCCTGCGTGACCGCGCCGGTCATCGTGTTGAGGCAGAACAGGATGCCTCCGATGGAGCAGAGAACCGAAGAAAGCACATAAGCCTCCAGCTTCACCTTCCGGACGTTCAGACCCATCATCTTCGCCGACTGCTCGTTGCCGCCGACCGCGTAGAGGACGCGCCCGAACTTCGTGTATTTCAGAACGAACCAGATCGCGACGACAACCAGAAGCGCGATGATGACGGTCGGCCGGATAAACGGCGCGATCATGCGCCCCTTGCGGTTGGCGTAGCCGAGGAACGCCGGCAGCGTGATCTTCGCGTTCGCCCATCCGTAGAAGAGCGGCGAGGCGTCCATGGTGATGGAGACCTGATCCGTATTGATCACGGCGGTCATGCCGCGTGCGAAGAACATCCCGGCCATCGTGACGATGAACGGCTGTATTTCCATGTAGCTGACGAGAAAGCCCTGAACCAGCCCGAAGACGACGCCGATGATCATCACGAAGACGACAAGGGCAATCGCGTTCATATGCTTGTTCGTCATCCCGTCCGCAAGAATCATGCAGTCCATCGCGATCAGCGAACCGACCGAAATATCGATGCCGCCCGTCAGCATGACGCAGGTCATGCCGCAGGTGACGCAGATCAGGCCCGCGTTCGTGATGAACAGATTCAGGAAGGTCTGGAAATGGGTGAAGCCCTTGTCCGCGTAGATCACGCATCCCGCCGCGTACATCACGACGAACAGGACGCAGGTGATGAGAAGCAGCAGATTGTTGCCGTTGATCCGCTTTCCCGCGGCGGCTGTCTTATTCTTTTCCATCACGCAACGGCCTCCTTTCCGGCTGCCTTTTTCTTCTCCTGTCTCGCTCTCCAGTTCTTGAAGACCGGGGACTGGACGACAACGATGACGACGACGATGACGGCCTTGAAGACCGGCGCCTGATCCGTGGAGACGCCCATCGCCAGCAGCGTGGTGGTGATCGCCTGAATCGTGTACGCGCCGATGATCGAACCGGCCATATTGAACTTGCCGCCGGCCAGCGAGTTGCCGCCGAGCGCCACGGAAAGGATCGCGTCCAGTTCGTAGTTGAGGCCGATGTTGTTGGAATCCGCCGAGTAGATGCGGGACGAGGCGATCATGCCCGCGATGCCCGCGCAAAGGCCGCAGATCGTGTAGCAGATGAAGCAGATCATGTCCGAGTTGATGCCGCAGATCCGGGAGGCCCGGCTGTTGATGCCGACCGACTGGATATACAGCTCCAGCGACGACTTCTTCAGGATCAGCTCCGCGATCAGAATCACGACGACTGTCACAAGGATCGGCGTCGGAATCGGGCAGCCCGGCAGGAAGTTGCCGAGATACTTGTAGGGCTCATAGCGGATATAGGTGATCTGGTTGTTGCAGAGCAGAAGCCCCACCGCGCGCGCGGCCGTAAACAGGATCAGCGTGGCGACCATCGGCTGAATTTTCAGCTTCGCGACCATCGCGCCGTTGATCATGCCGCAGACAATGCCGTAGATGATGCCGACGAGAATGCCGATTCCGATGGGATAGAGCACCGTCGTCACCGAAGTGTTCCCGTAGCCGGTCAGCACCATGCAACCGCCGCAGGCCGCCAGCGCCATCACCGACCCGACCGAGATATCGGTTCCCGCCGAAACCGCAACCACCAGTGTCTGGCCGACGGCGAGGATCGCGATCTCAGAACCGCGGTTCAGAACATCGATCAGACGGCCGTAGAGGACGCCGTTCTTGATCGAGACTGAGAAGAAGCTCACATCCTTGAACAGATTGATCAGAAGAACCAGGAAGAGACAGAGAATCGGAAGAAACAGCGGGCTCTTCTTCAGTTTATTCCACGTTTTCATCAGCTCTCACCTCCCGCGATCGCAGCCATCACCGTCTCCTGATTGAGCTCGGTTTCCTTCGAATCCAGCTCGCCTACCTTCTGTCCGTCTCGCATGATGCAGATCCGGCTGCAGGTACGCAGCATCTCGTCGATCTCCGATGAGATGAAGATTACGCTCATGCCCTTGCCGGCCAGCTGAAGGACCAGCTTCTGGATTTCGGTCTTCGTTCCGATATCGATGCCGCGGGTCGGCTCGTCAAGGATCAGAAATTCCGGGTTCGTGGCGAGCCAGCGGGCGAGGATCACCTTCTGCTGGTTGCCGCCGGAGAGCTGGCTGAGCAGTGTCTCTCTCGAAGCGGTCTTGATGGACAGCACCTTGATGAAATGATCCGCGATCTCATTCTGCTTCGCCATCGGGATCCGCTTGAAGAGTCCGGTTCTCGCCTGAAGGGCGATGAGGATGTTCTCTCTGACGGAGAGGCCGCCGATGCAGCCGTCCAGCTTCCGGTCGTCCGGAAGGTAGCCCATGCCGGCCTTGATCGAATCGATGGGCGCCGTGATTTTCAGCACCTTCCCCTTCATCTTCTCCGTACCGGTCTGCGCCGCGTCCACGCCGTAGATACAGCGGACCAGTTCACTCCGGCCGGAGCCGAGCAGTCCGGCGAGTCCCACGACCTCGCCCTTGCGGATGGAGAAGTTGAACGGCTTGATCGTTCCGCGGTGGCTGAGGCCCTCCGCCTCGTACTCCACCTCCCCCGTGGAAATCTGTCCGCCCTCCTTCTTGATCGCGGCAAGATCGTCGAAGTCTTTTCCGAGCATCGCGGCGACCAGCTTGACGCGCGGCAGCTCCGCCACAGAGTAGTCTCCGACAAAGGTTCCGTTCCGCATGACCGTGATCCGGTCGCAGACCTCGTAGACCTGATCGAGGAAGTGCGTGACGAAGATGATGCCGACGCCCCGCTGCCGGAGCTCTCTCATCATATGAAACAGCTTCTCCACCTCGTTGTCATCGAGAGATGAGGTCGGCTCGTCGAGGATGAGGCACTTGCAGTCCATATCGACGGCGCGCGCGATCGCGATCATCTGCTGGATGGCGATGGAGTAATTTTCAAGCGTCTGTGTCACATCGACCGCAATCTGGAGCTGATCCATCAGCTTCTGCGCGTTCTGGTTCATCTTCTTCCAGTCGATCGTGTGAAATTTCGTTCTCGGCTCACGGCCGATGAAAAGGTTCTCCGCCACTGTGAGGTTCGGGCAGAGATTGACCTCCTGATACACCGTCGCGATGCCGATGTTCTGGGCGTCCATTGTGGAGTGGCAGCGGATGTTGCCCTCCACGCCGTCCATATGGATCTCGCCGCTGTCCCTCTCATAGACACCGGTGAGACATTTGATAATCGTGGACTTTCCGGCGCCGTTCTCTCCCATCAGGGCGTGAATCTCGCCCTTTCTCAGAGTGAGCTGCGCGTGGTCAAGCGCGACAACGCCGGGGAAAGTCTTGACGATATCCGTCATCTGAATCAGTACATTCTCTTCTTTTGCCATTTTGCAATCCCCCGCTCTTCTCTCTGCCGGAGATCTGCTTCATCTCCGGCTTGAAAAAGGCGGCTCCCCGACCGGAGGGCCGCCCTTCTTTCAGCTTCCGGCTGCGGTGCCGGAGGCCGTTTCTTCGGGTTAATCAGTAGCCTGCGTCCACGATGTCCTGCGTGACGACGATCATGTCTTCCGTGACATCCTTGCCGGCTGCATTCTTATAAGAAACGGACTTCACTGTATCGTCATGGCAGTACCACGGCTCAGCCATGAAGGTCTGCTTCTCATAGTCTTCACCGTTGGCCAGCTGCTTGACCAGCTTCGCGCAATCCGGTCCCTGCAGCGGGTTGCACTGGAAGTCAGCGGTGATCAGGCCGTCCATCGTATCCTGAAGGCCTGCCTTGCATGCGTCGAAGGAGATGACGATGACATCGCCGTCCGGTCCGACCTTGATGCCGGCCTGTTTCATCGCGTCGATGGCGCCGAACGCTTCGTTATCGTTCTGGCAGACGACCACGTTGAACTTGCCTTCATAGGACTTGCAGTAAGACTCCATAACCTTCTGGCCGCCGTCCTGCGTGAAATCACCAGTCTGCTCGTCCAGCTTGTTCCAGCCCTCGGACTTGACATACTCGTCGAAGCCGGTGGAACGGCCGATCTGAGCGGAGGAGCCGGTCGTGCCGGAAATCACCAGAATGTTGAGGTCGCTGATGTTCTTCGCCTTGGCGTATTCCTTCAGCCACGCGCCGGCCGCAAGACCTTCGTTCTTGGTCTCCGTGCCGATCCATGCCGTGTACTTGTCGGAATCGTCGATCGTACGGTCGATGACGATGACCGGGATATCCGCATCCTGCGCCTCGGTAAGGACGGTGTCCCATCCGGTGGAGACGATCGGGTCGATGATGATGTAGTCAACCTGCTGCTCGATGAAGTTGCGGACCGACTCGATCTGCTTCTGGGAATCATTGTCGCAGTCCACGAACTGAAGATCGAAGCCCTTATCCTTTGAGAACGCTTCCTTCACGGAGTTGGTGGAAGCGGTACGCCAGTCGGACTCATGTCCCACCTGAGAAAAACCGACGGTGATCAGATCGCCGCTGGCCGCCTCGGCCACGCTGCTGTCCGCCATCACCGGCGCTGCCAGCGAAGCTGCCATCACTGCTGTCAAACCAAACGCAATTGCTTTTTTCATGCTCTTCTCCTTTTTGTGGAATGAACGGGTTACCGGATGGGGTCTTCCATCCATGTGGGATCCGGCCGTTTTCTGCGCCCTTCCCGACTACATAGACAAGTTTACCAGCAGAGGTGCTCACAGAAAATACACATTTTATCCGTTTTGGTTTGATTTTTACACTTTGTTCACATTTCAGTTGGCGTATATGTACATATAATTCGCATTCGCAGCCGTATATTTGTGTATTTCGCGCTGGTCAATGTTCATTTTTTTATTTCTGAAGGTGTATTTTTTGATCCCGTACGGAAAACGGCGCTTCTTTTCCGGGACATACAGGCCGCCGCCTGCTATATTCAGAATAGAAAAAGAGAGGAGATGATGCGAATGGAGATTCTGCTGCCGCTTCTGACCGGCTATCTGTTCGGGAGCATTCTGACCGCGGAGCTTGTATCCCGCCTCAGCACCGGGCAGTCCGTCTTCTCCATCGGTACAGGCAACCCCGGGATGGCAAACGTAATGGCCGTCATCGGAAAAAAAGAAGGATTTCTCGTACTGGCCGGAGACATCCTGAAAACCGGAGCGGCCCTCGCGGCGGTCTGGCTGCTCTTTCTCCGCGGCCGTCTGTCTCCTTCGTCCGGCTGGCCGCTGCTTGAGGAACCGGCGCTTCTTGCGGGACTCGGCGTGCTGCTCGGCCATAACTGGCCCGCCTGGCACCGTTTCCGCGGAGGCAAGGGCGTCACCGTCACCTGCGCCTGGCTGATTCTGGCCCTGCCCGGCTGGGGAGCCGCCGCCTGTCTTGCCGGCGGAGCCGTCACGCTGCTGACAGGCTATCTGCCGCTGGGTGCCGTTCTCATCGGCGCGCTGGGCGCGCTGGCCGGATTTGCCGCCGCTGGCCCGCGCACCGGTCTTTTCTTCACGGCCGCGGCGCTCATCATGCTGTCCCGTCATATTCACGGGCTGAAGCGGATCGCGGCCGGAACCGAACCCCGTCACTTCAGAAAGCGCTGAGGATAGGCAGGGGCAGGAATGCCGACTCCCGGACGGGAGCGGCATTCCTGCCCCTTTTCCTTTCACATCAGGCTGCCGCACGGCTGTTCGAAACCGGGCGCCGCGATCCGGGTTCCGCCGGCCGTCACGTCCATCCGCTCAGCCACACGTTCCGGATTTTGCGTACCAGCGGGATCGTCCCGCACTCCGCCTTCTGCTCGAGAAGCAGCATGCTCTTCCTCTCATGCGGGAAGATCGCGAAGTAGCAGCCCGTCCAGCTGTCCCAGCCGTACTCGTCCATACGCGCAAGACCGGCATAGCGGCCCGGATCCGTCATCCGCCTCAGCAGATGCTGATAAGTGAAGCCGCCCATCGCGCCGAAGAGGCGGTCCATCTCCGCCTGCTGAATCGGTGAAAGGGATCCGGACGTGAGGAACCGTACCGTCTCCGGCTGCAGAATCCGGACGCCGTTCACCTTTCCCTCCCCCATCAGCATCGCGATCAGCTTCGAGTAATCGTCCAGAGAAGAAACGAGTCCCGCGCCACCGCACTCAAAGGCCGGCCGCCGGTCCATCGCCATCGGGACCAGAAGCGGATCGGCCGTGTAGCGCCGCATCGGCGTGCCGCCGTCCGGGTTTCTCACGATCCGGCGGCGGTTTGACTTTTTCCCGTCTGAGCCGGCCGCCCCGGCGCATCCTTCCGTCTCCTCAAAGGATCGCCGCATCGTCCCGTCGACCTCCCGGTAGACATGCGCAAGACGCGGCTGCTTTTCCTCCGGAACATAGAAATCCGTATCGGTCATCCCCATCGGAAGCAGGACATTTTCCTTCAGCCAGTCGCCGTACCGTTCGCCCGTCACGCACTCGATCACCGCGCCGAGCACATCCGCCGAATAGCCGTACCGCCAGGATGATTCCGGCTCGAACGCCCGCGGCAGCTCGCTGAGTGCACGCGCAAAATCGACCGTCCCGACGGCCTCATCGGTATGGAGCCGTCTTGTCTCCTCAATCATCCGCTTCATGGTCATCAGGTCGGCTGCCGTCCGGCCGTCCCCGTATGTCAGACCGGACGTCATGTTGAGAAGATCCAGAACGGTCATCTGCTTTCTGCAGGGCACCCGCTTCTTTCCCTCCATCACATAATCGCCGCCGAAGCCGGGAATCAGTTCCTTCACGGGCTGGCCGAGGTCGAGCATTCCTTTCTCCATCAGCACCATCGCGGCCACCGCCGTGACAGGCTTCGTCATCGAGAACATACGGAAGAGGCAGTCCCGTGTCATCGGTTTTTCTTCCTCAATCCGTGCATAGCCGTGCTCCGTGTAAAAGGTTTCCCTGCCGTCCTCCGTGACAGCAAGCAGCGCACCCGCCGTCGTCCCGTCATGAACGGCGTCCTCGATCAGTCCGTCGATCGCCCGTTTCGTCTCTTCCTTCATTCCGTTTCCTTTCCCGCCCGTCCTGTTGTTTTTCCGATTCTGTCCGAAGAAGGGCTCTTCAGGAAAGCTTCATATCGCCGTCCTTCACCCATCCGAGACGGCGCAGCCCGAGATTGATCAGCGGGCAGAGCACTGCGGGAAGGATAAAGGAGATCATCAGCAGGCCGAACCAGTCAGAGGGCGTGACGGCGGCCTTCGTTCCGGCAGCGATGTCATTGACCCAGCCGGTGTAAACGCCGATCTGACCGACAAGACCGCAGGTTCCCATACCGGAGGAGACGGGTGCCCCGTCCATCGTCAGATGGAAGACGCAGGTTGCCAGCGGTCCGGTGACCGCCGACGTGAGGATCGGCGCAATCCAGATCCTCGGATTGCGGACGATATTGCCCATCTGAAGCATCGAGGTTCCGATTCCCTGGGAAACCAGTCCGCCCCAGCGGTTTTCCGGGAAAGACATCACCGCGAAACCCACCATCTGCGCGCAGCAGCCGGCGACCGCCGCGCCTCCCGCGAGGCCGGTGAGGCTCAGCGCGGCGCAGATCGCCGCAGAGGAGATCGGCAGGGTCAGCGCCACGCCGACGACCACGGAGACGATGATCCCCATCAGGAACGGCTGCTGTCCCGTCGCCCACATAATCACGGTGCCGACCCGGCTGGCCGCCGCGCCGATCGCCGGCGCCCACCACGCGGAGAGGCCGACGCCGGCGCCGATCGTGACGAGCGGCGTGACGAGGATGTCGACCTTCGTCTCCTTCGACACCGCCTTGCCGGCCTCAGACGCGATGATCGCAACGAAGAGCACCGCCAGAGGGCCGCCCGCGCCGCCCAGTGCGTTGGAGGCGAAGCCGACTGTGATCAGGGAAAACAGCACCAGCGGCGGGCAGTGCAGCGCGTATCCGATCGCGCATGCCATCGCCGGACCGCTCATCGCGGTGGCCAGTCCGCCGACCGTGTACTCCTCGCCGGCGATCGTCGCGACCGGACTCGTCAGCCAGCCGACCCCGAACTGCTTTCCGATCGTGTTGATGATGGTCCCGATCAGCAGGGAACAGAAAAGTCCCTGCGCCATCGCGCCGAGGGCGTCGATGCCGTACCGCTTCAGTGAAATCTCGATATCCTTTCGTTTCAGAAATGCCTTGAATCTGTCCATCGGACTGTCCTCTCCCCTCCCCGGCTCCGCCGGGTCATGAAAAACAGCCGGAGCCTTCCGGCCGCTTCATTTCCACCTTTCCGCGCGGCTTCCCATCACGCTGCCGGCGGCAGACGCACGAAAAGCCGTTTCTCCGCTCTGCTGCGCGGAGAAACGGCTTTACGCCTTCTTTTTATTCCTGTTCCGCAGCCTTCAGATGCTGCGTCTCCTCGATTTCCATGATCTGTGCGACCCGTCTCGCGTGACGGCCGCCCTCGAAGGAGGCTGAAAGCCACTCCTCCACGATCATCTTGGCCATCTCGACGCCCACGACGCGGGCGCCGAACGCGATGATATTGGAATTATTGTGCATCTTCGACAGCCGGGCCGAATACGGCTCGCTGCAGACGCAGGCCCGGATGCCGCGCACCTTGTTGGCCGCCAGGGAAATCCCGATGCCGGTTCCGCAGATCGCGATACCTCCGTCCACCTCGCCGTCTGCCACCAGACGGGCGATCCGGTAGCCGCTGACGGCATAGTCGAACCGCTCTGTCGAGTCTGTGCCGACATTGACGACCTCAATGCCCTTCTCCTTCAGCCAGGCCATGATCTCGTTCTTCATCTCCACGCCTGTGTGGTCGTTTCCGATTGCCAGTTTCATTCTGCCCGTATCCTCCTGTCGTTTGTCAGATCGCCGCACAGGCCGCGAGCGCCGCCACCGCGCCGTCCGCCGCCGCCGTCGTCAGCTGCCGCACTTCCTTGGTCCGGCAGTCTCCCGCCGTAAACACACCCGGCGTCGCCGTGCGGCAGTCCTCGCCGGCTTCGATGTAGCCCCGGCTGTCGAGCCTTGCCACATCCGCAAACGCACCGTTGTCCGGTTCCTGGCCGATCGCGACGAAAAGGCCGGCCACCGGCAGCGTCGATTCCGTGCCGTCCTTTTTGTTCTTCAGTCTGACCGCTTCAAGGCTTTTCTCCCCGATCAGCTCCGTCACCGTGGAATTGAGGATCATCGTCACGTTGTTCCGCTTCTTCAGCTCTTCCAGATCCGCGCTGGCGGCCCGGAATCCGTCCCTCCGGTGAATCAGCCAGACATGGCTGCAGTAATTGGAGAGGAACAGCGCGTCGCCGACAGCGGTCGAGCCTCCTCCGTTGACGGCTACCTCCTTTCCCTTGAAGAACATCCCGTCGCACGTCGCGCAGTAGGAAATGCCGTGTCCGAGCAGCTCATCCTCACGCGCAAGTCCCAGATGACGGTTCTTCGCGCCGGTAGCGAGGATCACGGCCTTTGCCTGATAGGTCTTTCCGGAAGCGGTCCTGACCGTCCGCACATCCCCATCCTTCTCCACAGACGTCACCGTCTCATATGCGATCTCCGCGCCGAACGCCGTCGCCTGCTCGAAAAGAGTCTGGGTGAAATCAAAGCCCGACACTTTTTTGAGCCCGGGGTAGTTCTCGATCTCCGGCGTATTCACGATCTGCCCGCCGACCATTTTCGCTTCCAGAAGGAGCGCGCTGCGGCCGGCCCGCCGCACATAAATCGCCGCTGTCAGTCCGGCCGGCCCTGCGCCCACAATGATCACGTCATACATCAGCGGTCCCCCTTCTCAGCCCTTCACAAGTTCCAGAATCCGGTCCTTCGGGACGACGCCGACGGATGTGCGCGCGGCCTTCCCGTTTTCGAACACGATCAGCGTCGGGATCGACGCCACGCCGTACCGCTGCGCGAGCTCCCCTTCCTCATCCACATTGACCGACGCCACCTTGAAGCCCTCCGCCTCCGCCGCCACCTGGGCGATAACGGGCGAAAGCATCCTGCAGGGTCCGCACCAGCTGGCCCAGAAATCTACCAGCACCGGCTCGCTGCTCTTCAGAACCACATCGTCAAATGTATCGACTGTCACTTTGATTACTTCCATTGCATTTCTCCTTTTATAATCCGGCGGACGTCTCGTCCTTCCTTGCATAAACAGGTTCATCTTTATCTAACTAAATCTGACTATTTTTGTCAAGTTTTTTATCTGTCCAATCACACAGAATCCTTCTGTCCGTCAGACCTCGCCGCGTCCCGCCAGCAGACCGCTCAGTTATCCGCTCGCGAAAAGGCGTTCTTCATCCGCGCGCTGGCCTCATCGAGCACCTTTTTCAGCACGCTGTCCGTCTCTTCTCTGAGCATCGCCGCGATCTCTCCGTTGGCCCGCTCTCTCAGCTCCTCGCGGAGATCCGGGTCCGTTTCCGCCGTCTGGGCGGCATCGCAAACGTTGAGAATGTTCCGGCTCTTCGCCATCACCGTCATCTGATAGCGCTCCACAGCCTGAATGCAGGATCCGTACGCCGCGTCGGCCAGCGCCGCCGTCAGACGTGACGCCCAGTAGAAGCTGTCAGTGGTAACCCGCGACGGCGTCTCGGCGAGATAAGCCGGTGTCTCGTTTACATTCGGATAGAAAGGCACCAGCGCGTTGAACACGTTGGACGCGAACGCCACCCATTCGACGGCCGCAAAGTCGGCCGGCAGACCCGGGCGCTGCTCATGGATCGAGAGGAAATTGGTCCGGTTGATGCCGATCGCGCGGTAGCGTCCCCGCTCGGACGGATTTCCGTATGTGGCGTACGGATCATAGGGCGTTCCCTGATAATGGCTTGAAAGCGCGTATCTCACATCCTCCACCGTGATCTTCCGTTCCGGCACGACACACCACGGAAGATCATCGTCCTCCGGGCGACAGTCCGCGTCGGGACCGTCGTAGGTGCCGTCGTGAGGCGCAAAATACCGCATCATATACCAGGCTCTTGGCGTATTGTAGACATGATCCTGATCCGAATGGCTCCCGAAGGCCTCTCTCGGGTTGAAAAGGCCTTCATCCGGCTCCTCTTCCTCATCGCCGTCCATGTCTCCCCGCATCGTCAGGTCGAGATGGTACCGCTCCATAAATTCCGGAAGGTCGGCGGAGCACATGAATTCCTCCTGCGCGCCCATGGCGTCCGTCAGATCGAAGACATCGATCCCCAGCTGATTCGGCATCAGCACGCAGGCATTGTCCGGCACACGGCGGGCGATCCAGTGATGGCCGCCGATCGTCTCCAGCCACCAGATTTCATCGCTGTCCTGAAACGCGATGCCGTTCATCTCATAGGTTCCGTACCGCGTCAGCAGATCGCCCAGTCGGCGCACGCCTTCCCGTGCGCTGCGGATATACGGAAGCACGATCGAGACCATATCCTCCTCTCCGATGCCGCCGGCCCGCTCGGGACTGACCTCGGTTTCAATCACGGTTCCGTCCTCCTGGCGTTTCTTCTCTGTCCGGGCCGGCTGGTACAGAACCAGCGGATCGGCGCCGAGCACCCGCGAATTGGATGTAATTGTCTCCGTCGCGGTCATCGAGACATTGGCTTCATTGGTGCCAGCCGCCGCCCAGACGCCTTCGTCCGGGACAGCGTTCGGCATCATGGTCGTTCTGAGAGACTCCGCCGGAAGCTCGATTTCCAGATGAGAGAGCACCGAGCGGTACCGGACCGGCTGATCGCCGGGGTGAAGGACGATGCACTTCTTCGGATCAAAATGACCGACGCCTCCGGCGTCCTCGTTCCTCGCGATCATCGTCGAGCCGTTGTAGGACGCGTCCTTTCCGACCAGCACTGTTGTACAGGGCATATCCGATTCCTCCTTAAAAAAGCACAGTCAATGATGTTCTCCGGCTGCCGCGGTTCTCTCGGAGCCGTCCGCTTCCATCCGCCGGACATTTCCAGTATACCGCCAAATTTCTCACGGGCAAGCGGAAGTGGCATCCGGAGACAGCCGGCCCGGCGAGGCCGGCTGTCTCCGTTCCCGAAACCGGATGCGCACGTCCGGAGCAGCCGGGCGGATCCGTAGCGTAATCACCGGCCTTCCGCCTCCCTCCGCGTTGCGTTCCGGCCGCGAATCAGGTAAACTGGCAGGCATGGGAGTCGAAAGGGGTGATTGGATTTGAGAAACAGGACAGTAGAAAACGGCGTGATGCTGCAGGCCTTTGAATGGTATCTCCCGTCCGACGGCACCTTCTGGTCCGTCATGGCCGGCAAGGCTCATGCTCTTGCTTCCCGCGGCGTCACGTCCGTCTGGCTGCCTCCCGCGTATAAAGGCCAGGCCGGCGCGGAAGATGTCGGCTACGGCGTATATGATCTCTACGACCTCGGCGAATTTGACCAGAAGGGCTCCGTGCGCACAAAATACGGCACGAAACAGGAATATCTGGACTGCATCCGCGCGTATCAGGAAAACGGAATCGACGTCTACGCCGACATGGTTCTCAACCATATGATGGGCGCCGACGGTACCGATGAGATCGACGCGGTCGAAAACGCGCAGTCGGACCGTCTTCAGGAAATCACGCCCGTGCAGTCCATCAAAGCGTGGACCGTTTTCACGTTTCCTGGGCGCGGCGGCGTCTACGACGATTTCACATGGGACGCCACCTGCTTCACAGGCGTCGACTGGGACGAGCGGAAGGAAAAGGGCGGCATCTACAATTTCGAAGGCGTCAGCTGGAATCCGGGCGTCGACCGTGAAAACGTCAACTACGACTATCTGATGGGCGCGGACGTCAACCACAGCAATCCCAGAGTACGGAAGCACCTTCTCGACTGGGGGCAGTGGTATCTTGACACGACGCATGTCGACGGATTCCGTCTGGATGCGGTGAAGCACATCACGAACAGCTTCTTCGGGGAGTGGCTCGGCTCGCTCCGGAAGAACAATCACGCTGAACTTTTCGCCGTCGGCGAATACTGGCACGCGGATGTGAATGTGCTGGAGCAGTATCTCGACGCCTGCGGGCGCTGCATGTCTCTCTTCGACGTGCCGCTTCACTACAATTTCTTCGCCGCCAGCCACAGCAACGGTCAGTTCGACATGCGCCGTCTGCTGGACGGAAGTCTCGTGCAGCGTGATCCCGAGAAGGCGGTTACGTTCGTGGAAAACCACGACACGCAGCGGGGCCAGGCTCTCGAGAGCGCCGTCCTCGAGTGGTTCGTCCCTCACGCCTATGCCGTGATCCTCCTGAGGCCACAGGGATACCCGTGCATTTTCTACGGCGATTATTACGGCATTCAGAAATATGGCAGCGAAGGCTTCCCCGGCGAGCTGGACGTCATGACCTTCATCCGCCGGACAAGACTCTTCGGCATCCAGCACGACTACTTCGACCACGAGGACATCATCGGATGGACGCTGGAGGGCGACGAAACGCACCCCAATTCCGGCGTCGCCGTCGTGATGACGGATCGTCTCGGCGGAAAAAAACGCATGTATGTCGGCAGTCAGCACGCGGGCGAAGGCTGGATCGACGCGATGGGGATCATTCCCGGCGAAGTCCTCATCGACGGGGAGGGCTGCGGCGTCTTCTCCTGCGCCGACGGATCCGTCAGCGTCTGGACAAAAGAGCCGGACGAAAACGAGCCTCTTGTCATCGAGCGGTTCGACGAGGAGGCCGCCGCTCACGCAGTCAGAATGCCATGACCCTCCGCAGCGCCTCCGCACAGCCGCCGTGATCGTTGTCCGCGACGATGATGTCCGCGATCTTCTTCACATGCTCGTTGGCGTTGCCCATCGCGACGGCGAAGCCGGCGGCGCCCAGCATCGTCAGATCATTGTCCGCGTCTCCGACAGCCGCGCACTCGCTGAGATCTCTGTGAAGAATTTCACAGAGATCCAGCAGCCCGCGGCCTTTGTTCACCCCCATCGGCGAGAACTCGACCGATGTCTGCTCCGCGTCCACCGCCTCGACGGGAAGGCCTCTCAGCCTCTCTCTCGTTCTCTTCCTTGCCTCCGGCGAGACATGGAAGACATTGATCTTCTCGATCTCCCCGGCGCGCCGGAGAGCTTCGGACCGGATATCCGGCACCGGACGGATCGTTTCCTGATAGAGCTTCTGATACGCCTCCATCCGGTAATGCGGCATCCGGGAAATATCCGACGCCTGCGCGACACCCTCGCCGCCGGCCATGAACTGGATCATCACGTCCTCCTCAAGCGACGCCGCGACGATTTTTTCGATCAGTCCCGCCCGGAAGCACGTCCTGTGCAGAATCCTCTTCTCCTTCAGATCGTAGACGAGACCGCCGCTCTCCAGCACTGCGTAGCGGAGGCCGGCGAGCTGCTCCCCGTACGGAGCCAGCTCCGTCAGACAGCGGCCGGTCCCCAGTGCACACTGAAGACCCGCGCGTTCCGCCTTCTCCATCATCCGGACCGTTTCAGCCGGAATCCGCTTCTCCGAATTGAGCAGCGTGCCGTCCATATCAAAAAGCATCAGTTTATATTTCATCTCATCTCTCTTTCATGAGCCGCTTCCGTCCTGCGAGCCGTTCCCTGTACATGGAATCCAGCAGACGCTTTCCGCTCTCCGTCCGGAACACCCTTGTCCGGAACGCCTCGATATTCTCCGCCGAATACGCGCTTTCATCCGCGTTCACCAGATAATCCGCCTCCAGCAGAATCTGATAATCCATTCCGTTCACGTCCGTGCAGGTATGGTGATGTCCGATCAGGAACACGATCCGTTCCTTCTCTGCGTCAGTCAGATCCGTATCCGCAAGAAGCGCGCGACCCAGCGGCATGCCTTCTTTCTCCTGATACGTCCCGTTCGTGTTGCCGTATTTCCGGCGGCAGAGCGGACAGGCGATATCGTGCATGATCGCCGCGCATTCCAGAATAAACTGCGTCTCCGACGGGATGCCCTCCAGCTCTCCGATCGTTTTCGCGTAGCCCCAGACTTTCACGAAATGATTGATATCGTGCAGATTTCCCTCCGACGCGTCAATCATTTTTTTCATCAGTTCCGAAACCGTCATGTCCGCTCAGCCTTTCTTCATCGGGAAATTTTTGCCGATGATCTCACAGATCCGTTCCAGTTCCTCCGCCGGCCGGACCAGCGCGAACCGGATGTAGCCCTCTCCCTTCGGTCCGAAGGCCGTGCCCGGCGTGCCGACCACGCCGCAGGTATCCATCAGCGTCTCGATGCAGGATGCAGACGTATAGCCTTTCGGCACCGGGATCCATGTGAACATGGTGCCCTCCGAATCCCATGCGTTCCAGCCCACCTTCCGGAGACCGCCGCAGAGGGCGTCTCTCCGCCTCTGGTATTCCATGCACTGCTCCTTCACGCCGTCCAGCGGTCCCGTCAGCGCGGCGGCCGCCGCCTTCTGATAAGGATAGGAAACGCCGAAATCATACTGGCTGCGGAGCTTCTTCAGCGCCCGGACGACAGACGGGTTTCCGACCAGGAAGGACAGCCGGAGACCGGTCAGGTTGAAGGTCTTGGAGAGAGAGAAGAATTCTACTCCGACCTCCTTCGCGCCCGGCACCGAGAGGAACGAATAGCCCTCTCTTCCGTCGAAGATGATGTCCGGATACGCGTTGTCATTGATGATGAAGAACCCGTACCGGTTCGCGTACCGGATGAGTTCCTCGTACATTTCTCTCGGCGCGGTCGCTCCCACCGGATTCGACGGATAGGAGACGACGATATAGCGCGTGCGGCGGAGAATTTCCTCCGGAATCTCCGAGATCACCGGAAGGAAATGATTTTCCTTCACCAGCTCATAGTAGTGAATCTCGGCTCCGCCGAAGTAAGATCCCGCCTCGTAGATCGGGTAGCCCGGATCCGGGAGCAGAACGACATCGCCCGGATTGCACACGGCCATACCGAGATGCCCCATTCCCTCCTGTGTGCCGTGAACCGCCAGAATCTCGTTTTTTTCCAGCCCGACGCCGAATCGTCTCCTGTAGTAGGAAATGACGGCTTCCAGCAGCTCGTCCGAATCCGCCAGCGCATAGCGGTAGTTGAGCGGATCCCTCACCGCCTCCTCGAGCGCCTCCATGACATGTTTCGGGGGCTTGAAGTCCGGGGTGCCCACCGACAGATTGCAGACGGTCCGTCCTGTCTGCATCAGTTCCCGCTTTTTCCGGTCCATCAGCGCAAAGATACCCGGCTGAAAATGCTCCAACAGCTTCGACTCCTGATATTCCATCTCTGTACCTGCTTTCTATACCCCGTCTTTTCGCGCATTCCCGCGCGTCGGTCCGCGCCGGAAGTCCCCGGCGCGATGCCGGATTCTGAAGTCCGCGCACTGACGGCCGGCACCGGGGTCCGCGTTGTCCGCTCCGAACTATAAGACTGAGCTTCGTGCACGGGCGGCCGGCGCGTTCCGGCGGACGCCGGCGTATCAGCGCTATGATAGCACAAATCGGGAACATGCGGTATAATGTTGTCCATACGAACAGCCGGAGGCCTTGTTTTGAGACAGAGAATCCCCTATGTCACGACTGCCCTGATCGCAGTCAACCTCATCGTGTTTTTTCTGGCGGAAGCCGTTTCGGGAAGCACGCTCCGCACAGACGTGCTGACTCTCTGGGGCGGCGCCTCCGTCTCTCTGATCAGCGGCGGTCAGTACTGGCGTCTGTTCACGGCGATGTTTCTCCACAGCGGGATCCGTCATCTGCTGAACAACATGCTTCTTCTTTATCTGATGGGTTCGGTGCTGGAGGATCAGCTGGGCAGGGTCCGCTGCCTGATCCTCTACCTCACTTCCGGTGTTCTCGCCAACGCAATCTGCTGGCGTCTCTACGTCCTTCAGGACAGAAACGTGGTTTCTGTCGGCGCTTCCGGCGCGATTTTCGGCGTGATGGGAGGGATTCTCTGGATCATTCTCCGCTGCCGCGGCCGGGTGGAGGGGCTCACGCTGCGCCAGATGCTGATTCTGCTGGCGTTCTCACTGTATTTCGGCTTCACGTCTCCGGACGTGGCCAACGCAGCGCATCTGGCGGGACTTGCCATCGGTTTCCTGATGGCCGTCCCGCTCTACCGGCATCATAAAAGGGAGGCTGATTATGTCTGACTGTATTTTCTGCAAGCTCGCCAACGGCGTCATTCCGACCGCCACACTTTATGAGGACGGTCTGTTCCGGGTCATTCTCGATGCGAATCCCGCCACAAAAGGCCACTGTCTGATCCTTCCGAAGGAGCACTACGCAAATCTCTGCGAGATGCCGGAAGATCTGACCGCAAAGGCCTTCGTACTCGCCCGCCGGATCGCGGCGGCGATGACGGAAGCCATGCACTGCGACGGCTTCAATATTGTCCAGAACAACGGGACGACCGCCGGGCAGACCGTGTTCCACTTCCATATTCATCTGATTCCGCGGTACAAGGACGGCCCGGCCATCGTCGCCAACTGGCCGCAGAGTCCGCTGACAGACGGGGACCGCGACGCGATCCTCTCGGC
>Ga0256406_1001965_pt1 | contig 31042 bp, 18 predicted proteins | sample RumenRJG_03DNA_FD_185986 | JGI IMG/M metagenome (GOLD analysis project Ga0256406, IMG submission 185986) | Bovine rumen microbial communities from Lethbridge, Alberta, Canada - RJG_03 | ecosystem: Host-associated > Mammals > Digestive system > Stomach > Rumen | place: Canada: Alberta | collected... | reverse complement strand
AACCTCAGATTTTTTATCCATACAGGACGACCTAAATTAAATGGTTATCTATAATCAACAGACCTCGTAAAAGTACCCAATGTCTTCGAAACGGCTAAATTTGTGGGGCACCGCAGGCTTGTCTCATCGTGTCTTGTCTGTGTCACGATCCTTCCGCATCTGTGTCACGATTCTGCCTCATTTGTGTCACGATTCTGCCTCATTTAAGGCAGAATGTTCCTCAGGTGCGAGGAGTAAAAAAACAAGTCGGCGGCACACGTTTCAAATCGTGTGCCGCCGACTTCGTATTCTTCAGTCTATCGGTGCTCCTAACGAAAGACGGTCTGACAAGGACTGATCTTGACACTGCAATATCGGTCAAAGATCAATGCGCGTTAGAGGTAACTAAAGCTTGGATACTTGGTCCTCGTTAAGACCTGTATATTTGGCGATTAAGGAAACAGGCATGCCGTCAGCCTTCATGATCTTTGCACTGGCTATGGCATTATTATGCGCACCTTCAGCCTTCCCCTGCTGCAATCCTTCTGCCATTCCTTCTGCTCTGCCTTCCGCTCTGCCTTTCTCCCGTTCTCTCCTGACAGAAGAATGAAGGGTGCGCTCAACGCTCACCATATCCCAGAAATGGTCATAGCCGGCCATCTGGGCATCATTGTAGGCAGACTCTTCCACAATGTCAAGCGCCTTACGAGTCTCCGGGTTCTCCATCAGTTCCTTGGGTGCTTCCTTCGTGTTCTCATCAATCTCAGTCAGGAAGCGGAGCCACAATACCATCATTTTCTTATCCTTGTAAGTATGGGGCTTGAACTTCGGCAACTCAATGAAGATGACATGCATGTCTTCGATGGTGTGGTTCGGATAGTTGAACTCCACAAGCCCATAGTCGTGGTACCACTCATCCGTATCCTCTAGAAATGCCTCATTGATGAGGTTGAGAGAATAGACTGGCTGAAGGTCTGAATAGTCATCTCCCTTCTTAAGTTGCTTTACATAAGCCTTAGAAGAGTTGAATAGTACACGTTTGAAAAAGTCGGCCGTCCAGATCATCTGCATCTCAACGATGAACTGGCGCCGTTGCTGATCCTCACAACGAACATCAACGATAGTATCTTTCTTCATCGGCATGTTAGGTATCAGTTCAAAAGGCAAATACTCGATGCTCGTTACCTGTCCGTCTTCCGGCAATGGCAACAAAGCATTGAGGAAACTTATCATCAGGTCTTTATGGTCTGCAAAGACCTTCTTAAACGTCAAATCAGCTCGTGGATCAAGATATCTTCCCATAGTCGTAGCTTTTTCTGCAAAGTTAATAGTTTTTTCGTTAAGTGCAAATAAAAGGCCCTTTTTTTATGCGATAGATAGAGTGCCTTGGCTTGCCCTCATTTTCCTTATTAGATAATAGCCTAAGTAAATAAAAGGAAAAATAAAGTCACCTAATCTTTTGCAAAATCCGATATTCTTCGTAAATTTGCCTCGAAAGCATTGTATAACTTTAAAGACGAATGCTATGGGCAGATTCATCAATCCATTTACCGATATAGGTTTTAAGCGCATTTTTGGGCAAGAGGTCTCTAAGCCTTTGCTCATTGACTTTCTTAACAACCTCTTGAAAGGCGAGAAGGTCATAACAAACTTGACCTTTCTAGATAAGGAACAGCCTGCAGAGTACAAAGATGACCGTTCACTGATCTACGATGTCTTCTGCGAGACAGATCTGGGAGAACGAATCATTGTGGAGATGCAGAACAGAGAACATCCTCACTTTGCAGACCGTTGTCTTTATTATGCTTCCCAAGCTATCTCAAGGCAGGGAGAGAGAGGCGCCAGCTGGGGCTATCGCATCAATGCTGTCTATATGATTGCTTTCATCAACTTTTTCATGGATGAGTTGGATGAACGTTTCCGCACGGATGTGGAGTTGGTAGAACGACAATCCGGAAAGGTCTTTTCCGATAAAGAACGATTTATCTTTCTTCAGTTGCCCTGTTTTAAGAAAGAAGCTGACGAATGTGACAATGATTTTGAACGTTGGATTTATGTATTAAAGAATATGGAGACATTAGATAGAATGCCGTGGGCGGCCAAGAACTCCGTTTTCCGCCGCTTGGCTGAGATTGGCGAGGTAAGCAACATGACGAAGGATGAGCGTGAGAAATATGACTCCGCCCTCCGTCATTATCGCGACACTCTCGTCGTAATGCAAGGAGCAGTAGATAAAGGGCGTGCGGAAGGCAGAGCAGAAGGCAGAGCAGAAGGCAGAGTAGAAGGCAGATCTGAAGGTGCTTTGAGCAGAGCCATCGCTTCAGCTAAATCTATGAAGGCTGATGGAATGTCAATACCCTTAATCTCTAAATATACCGGTCTTAGTGAGGAACAGATAGCCAAGATCTAACCACAGATCAAAGGATTATCACAGATTATTTCTACCTGTACGGTTGACGTTTTCTTTCTCGCAGATTGCGCAGATGCGCAGATCTCTGTGACGGTCATCACACGGAGATTTCGCAAATTTCTCCTGAAACCAGTCTGTCAGACAAAGGACAGCAATGAAAATCTGAGAAATCGAAGAGCGGCAGCTCTCAAAATCTGCGTATCTGCGGAATCTGCGAGAGGCCTTAAAAAATAGATGCTTTTCATCCGTACAGGTCGATTTATTTTTGCCACAGACAAACACAGGCGAACACAGACTTGTCGGCTACGCCGATGACGAGGGGATGCTAAAGAGGGTTAGGGCGGCCACATTTTCCGTCTTCCGATAACGGAAGAAGCGAAGATTGTGGCCGCCCTAACAGTAGGCGAAATAAACGCCGAGTTATTAATACTCGTACTTATTGCTAACCTTCTTTGGATCAGCAGTCTTGAGAGGCTGCTTCTTGTTGTTAGGATCATCGAGGTCGATGACCTTACTCTGCTTCGGCAGGACTGTGACGACGAGGGCACGCTCCATGTCATCATCACCATCGATGTAATCGACGATGACCGAGTCGCCACGCATCATCACACCATTGTTGAAACGGGCGTTGTCGAGATTGAAGCGAAGCGTATCGCCATCCTTCACACCGGTAAAGTCGATTAGCGTATCGGAATGCGTGTTAAGGCTATAAACCTGCACACGGACGTTCTTCAACTTCGGTTTGCCACAACCTGAGAACGAAAGGGCCATAGCAAAGAGAGCGATGATCAAAAAACAAATATTCTTCTTCATGATTATCTTCATTAACACTGAAGTTAAACTATGAGATGATTCCTAAGAAAATCTCAATATAAGTCTTTTCAGTAAAGAAGGGGAGGTTTCCCGAACAGGAAGCCTCCCCTTGTGTGTGACATTATTCTATTTAAGAATGATTCTTAAATGAATATCTTATTCTTGCTTTGTCGGGCGCTTTACAGTAACAGCGAGAGAGATAGTCTTGGTGTGACCATAAGCATCCTTCACCTTGAAGACGAGGTTCTCCTCGTGATCAGCTGTAGGAGCATTCTCAGTCTGAGTGTTCGTGATAGTCACTGTACCAGTCGTAGCGTTGATCTCAGGCTTGAAGTAAGGATCCACCTGAGTGCCATAAGTGAAGTGAGCAGATCCTGGAACGATTGTCAGATACTTGTTGTCCTCAAACAAATTTTTGAAGTCACCATTGAAGCGAACCGGATCATAAGAGTTAACAACATTAACGGCAGTACCGATCTCAACATTAGAGTAGTTGCCATTAGCATCCCACATGATTGAAGGCTTCAGGCTCTTTGTACCAATCTTCTTGCCATCCTTATCGAGAACGTCCTCAGTACCCCAAGCGTAAGTGTTAGCTGTCTCCCAGCAAGCGAAGCGAACCTTCAAAGCCTGGTCGATAGTAAGCTTGTAGTCAGCCTCAGAACCATCTGCAGCCTTAGTCTCAGTAGAAATCTTACCGAAGTTCACGGCAGCTGTCAATGCGTGATAGGTTTCGCTATCAATGTAACCAACAGCCTCAGAGAATGCATAGCCAGTTGTATTATCAACAACATTAGCTACATCCTTCTTGGCATTCTTCTTAGCACTTGCGATAGAGAATGTGATGTCATCTGGCAAGTTGTAGAAGATGTTGTCAAAGTCACCAGTACCCTCTTCGCTCGTTGTTGTAGCAGCCCAACCACTCTTAGGAACGAGGTACATGGTGAAATTACCAGAACCCTCAGTATCCTCCTGCTTAGGCAAGAATGTGAGTTTGTAATTAGCAGCTGTAGGCAGAACCTTTGTGACAGTGATTGTCAGAGAGTTCAGTGTAACAGCAGCAGAAGTGCTAGAACCATCCCTTGTAGCAGTTACTGTACCAGACAGAGAAGTACCATCCTTCCAGTTACCTGCATTGTTAACAGCTACGCGGACATACTTAGCATCCTTCCAGTTAGAAGCAGCCTTCTTATCCTTATCGAGAAGGGTGTAATAAACCTTCTCACCATTCAGAACGTTGCCCTTAGTAGCATTGTCAAGGCCAAGCTCGCCACTTACATTAGAAGTACTTGCCTGGAATGACTTCGTGAGCTTAATATCAACGTAGTTAGCCTTTGGAGTAACCTTGCCATCAGCAGAAGCAAGACTTGAAGCAGCGGTAATTCCTGCGCTTGCAGATGTTACGTTGATGTCACCCTTAACAGCCTCAGCGTTAGCAGCATCACCAACCTGTACATAGAATGCACGGCCATCAGGATCCTGCAGCGTACCATCGTAGTTGACAGCGAACACACGGAAACCGATGATATCACCATTAGCAGCAGCGCTGTTAACCTTCAGAGAAAGAACAGAGTCAGCAGAAACAGTCTTCAGCAGACCATCGTAGCTATAACCCTTCCATGCGTTGAGCTCAGAAGGAGTAGACTCGATAGCACGCTTCTCATCAAGTGTTACATAGTAGTACTGTGCCTTGTTAGGCTGATTCTCTTCTGCTTTCAGCTTGATGTCGAATGCCTGGCCTACCTCTACGTGAAGCGGAGACTTGACGTAACGAGCATCAGTTGTTCCAGCGCTCACAACATTCTTGTTGTCCTTAGCAATAGCAGTTGCAGGAGTAGGATACTGATCAGAAGAAGTCTTCCAAGTGAGCTCACCGATATTAGCGTCTTCCTTAACGGCATCCTCAGTCTTTGTCTCTGTACCAGTCCAACGGTTGTGGATATCAGCAACATCTGTACCATTTACAGAGTAGTCGAGTTTAGAAGCCGGTGTGTAAGCCTCATAGTTAGCACCCAGGTCGTAAGTAGAAGATACATAACGATCGTCTGCCTTGTCTGTGTTGCAGATAGCTACTGCATACAGAATGTCCTTCTCTGCACCATTAACAGTTGTCTTTGTAGCCTTTTCGAAAGCCTCTGCTGTAGTACCATCCTTTACGGTGAAAGGAATCTTCCACAGACCACTACCAACGTTTGCAGAAGCACGTGTGATCAGAGCATCATACTTCACAGGAGTGCCAGCAACAACCTCGTCGAGAACCTCACCCTTAGAGTTGATGAGCTTAATGGTAGCCTTTGTGATATCAACATTGACAGGGTTCACCTTAACGATGACACCACCGTCAGCCTTGATGTCAGCACCCTTAACGAAGGTGATGATAGGATCAGAGTTCAGATTCAGACCGCTCTCGTTATCACCGAACTTAGAATCCTCAGGAACGAGTCCGTGCATCATGGTAAGTTCTTTAGCAGTCAGATCAGACACGTTCAAGCCCTGGCCAGTATATGTAGCGAAGAGCTCAACACCTGTCAGAGCAGAGAAGAGCTGATCGATAGAAGCCTTGAAGCCGTCAACGGTAGTCTTCAGAGCTGTGAACTGAGCCTGAGTAGCAGCAGCTGTAATCTTGTTCTCAAGAGCAGCGCAGCTATCCTTCAGAGCCTGAGCTGTAGCAGCCTCGCTCTTCAGAGCATAAATAGACTTCAGAGTCTCCTGAAGCTTAGTCAGATCGGCTTTAGAAGCATAGTTCTTAGCAATCTCTTCCTTAGCTGCATCAACAGCCTTGGTGATATCTTCAGGTGTAGCAACACTGGTACCAATCTTTGACTTGAGGTCATTCAAGGTTGTGTTGATTGCCTCGATTGCTTTAGCATTCTTTGTAGCGGCATCGCCGGCTGTTGTAGCCAGATCCTTTGCAGACTGAGCCAGAGTCTTAGCCTCGTCAGCAGTAGCCTGTGCGTTTGCGGCAGCTGTAACAGCCTTAGCAGCGGTCTCTGCAGCAGTCTCAGCTGTTGTCTTAACGCCGTCGACGTAGCTCTTGTCAGCCTTAGCAAGAATGTCTGTTGCATTCTTCTCAGCCTTTGTCTGAGCAGCATTTGCAGTGGACTCAACGGAAGACAACTGAGTCTTCAGTGCCTCGACATCACTCTTCAGGGCAGCCTTGTCAATCTGGTCCTGCAGATTGTTGATGTCATCGTCGTAGTCCTTACAGGAAGTTACCGTACCTGTTGCACCTGCAGCGAGCAGGCCGATGAACAGGTAAGTGAAAATCTTCTTTTTGTTCATACGATTAAAAGATTAATTAAACATTAAAAAAATTTTTCTTCAAGTTTTCTAGCGGCTTTATTGTTACCTTATATATAAGGTGTGTCTTAGGCCGCGGGGTTCGTCAGCACGTACGCCGGATGAGAGTTCCCGGCTGTTTGTTGCAATCTCCGCCGGGGAGATTGCAATTCAGTGGCAAATATAGAGAGAATTCCTAAGACACGCAAATAAAATCTCGTCTTTTTCAAGGAAGGTGCTTAATTTTGTTCAAAATTAGCTGTTCCGCCCTCTCATTCAAGGAGATTTCCATGCTTTTTCTACAGAATCACTCCACAACATGCCATTTTCACTCTGCAAAATTAAGGCTTATTCTTCATAAAACAAAATTTTTCAGCGACTTTTTATCAACAAACCAAAAAACAAGTAACATCAATGACTTTTTATCACTATGGAAGGGAATATTTTAACATTTGAGGTACCCCGTTCGTTCTTCTCTCACACCGGCTCGCTTCTCTTGCAGCTCCATCTGACCGAGACTAAGCTTGCGGCAGGTGCTAAGGAGGACGATCACGGATCAGCGGTCTGGACGGTCCGCCGCATGATGGACTGGATGGAGCATATCGCTGACGACAAGGAACGGCAAGGCCATATACGGACGGCGGAGACATACCGCGCCACGGTGCGGCGGATGAGGAAGGTTGCTCCAGGCAACGGTGACACATTATTCGACGCATCATGGATGTCACAGTTTGACAAGCAGCTCCACAGTGATGGTCTAACGCTGAACACGATCGGCTTCTATATGAAGCGCTTGCGGGCAGCCTGCAACTTGGCGCGCGAGTCGGGCGGACCACTGCCAGAGGACCTGTTCGACGCTGTCTACACGGGCAATGCTCAGACGGCGAAGCGGGCGCTCGACGCGGCGACGGTCAGTCGGTTAGTGACGATGGAGCTCACGAAGCCGATGCAGCTTTTGGCGCGTGATCTCTTCCTCTTCAGTTTCTACACCCGCGGCATGTCGTTCATCGACATGGCGTACCTGCAACGGACGAACATACAGCACGACATTCTTACTTATCGGCGGCATAAGACGGGGCAATGTTTGAGCATGGCGTGGTTGCCGGAGATGGAGGAGCTCGTCAGGCGGAACCACGAAGACGGGCAGCCGTATCTGCTCCCTATAATAAAAAGATGTGTAGCTGACGAGCGACGGGCCTTTCAGACGATGCAGTATCGGGTGAACCATGCGCTGAAGTCGATAGGCCGGGGCTTGGGTCTGCCTCGTCCGCTGACGATGTATGTCGCCCGTCATTCGTGGGCGAGCATCGCGCAGGCCAGTCAGGTGCCGTTGCCGGTGATCAGCGCCGCCTTGGGCCATACCTCGGAGCGCACGACGCGCATCTACCTTGAAGCGATAGCCGCGCAGCGAGTGGACGAGGCCAACGAACGGGTGATCGCGCAAATAGTTAGGAGTTAGAAGTTAGGAGTTAGAAATTAGGAGTGAGGAGTGAGGAGTTGTGGCGGCCGCCGCTCCGGGAGGTCCGCTGCCCTCAGCGGACAGATCCCTACGAAAGGTAAGAATCAAGACATCGTCAAGATTTTTTCTGCGCAACCCCCGCAGAGAATCGCTTCTTTTGAAACGAGTGGGGCTTTGCTCGAAAAGAACGCCAAAATGGAGCAAGTTGATAAATAACTATCAATTAGATAGTTATCAATATCCCCTGCTTGAAAGGCTTTCTCAACGTAGTCATGCCTCCGCCCCTCCTATAGGAATGGGACCTTCATTCAACTGAGATGGGACCTTCATTCAACTGAGATAGGGCTGTCATCCAACTTGAAGGATGGTGACATTCCTATAGGAAGGATGGTCTTCCTGCCCATCAATTTCCTTTTTCCGCCCATTGTACCTTCTTTTTGCCTTCTCTTTCAAGAAATTCCATTGTCCTGACTTTTTACTTTTTGTAAAGATGCTTCATGGTTTTGTTGGCACGAATGTCTCGATTCCATCTTGCACGAAGGACACGAATGCTACGATATCGACCAATCGATGGCACGATATTTTAAGGCACGAATGGCACGATATCGACCAATCGATGACACGATATTTTAAGGCACGAATGACACGAATGATACGATATCGACAAGTCGATGACACGATTTTTTTGGAGCACGAATGGCACGAATGACACGATATCGACAAGTCGATGACACGATTTTTTTGGAGCACGAATGATACGAAGGACACGATATCGACAAGTCGATAACACGATTTCTTGAAGCACGAATGACACGATATCGACAAGTCGATGGCACGATTCTTTGAAGCACGAATGGCACGAATGATACGATGTCGACAAGTCGATGACACGATTTTTTGGGAGCACGAATGACACGAATGATACGATATCGACAAGTCGATGACACGATTTTTAAGGCACGAATGACAAGAAAGATCGTGCTTCCGCTTGCGGAAATCGTGCTGTTCGTGCCATTCGTGCAAGAAAGATCGTGTCTTCCGCTTGCGGAAATCGTGCTGTTCGTGCCATTCGTGCGAGAAGGATCGTGCTTCCGCTTGCGGAAATCGTGCTGTTCGTGCCATTCGTGCAAGAAAGATCGTGTCTTCCGCTTTGCGGAAATCGTATGATTCGTGCCATTCGTGCGAGAAGGATCGTGCCTTACGCTTGCGGAAATCGTGCTGTTCGTGTCATTCGTGCAAGCAAGATCGTGCCAATCCGCTTGCGGAAATCGTGCTGTTCGTGCCATTCGTGCAAGCAAGATCGTGCAAGATAGGTCGTGCAAAAAGGGATCGAGCAGGAAAGATCATGCTTCCTTGCAATCTCCCCGGCGGAGATTGCAACAAACAGCCGGGAACTCTCATCCGGCGTACGTGCTGACGAACCCCACGGCCTAAGATACACCTTATTATATATAGGGAGCTATCAAGACCGTTAGAAAACTCAAAGAAAAATTATTTTAATGTTTAATTAATCTTTTAATCGTATGAACAAAAGCAAGATTTTTAGTTACCTGTTCATCGGCCTGCTCGCAACAGGTGCAATGGGCACGGTTACCTCTTGTAAGGACTACGATGATGACATCAGCAATCTGCAGAAGCAGATTGATGACAATGCCGCAAAAATCAAGACCATTGAGGACTTGATTAAGAGCGGTTCCGTCATCACGGATGTCACATCGTCCACCGACGGTGTCACGGTGAAACTGAGTAACGGCAAGTCATTCGACCTTAAGAATGGCGCGAAAGGTGACAAAGGTGACAAGGGTGACGCTGGCACACCGGGTACCGCATGGACTATTGGTACCGATGGCTACTGGTACAAGAGCACAGACGGCGGTAAGACAACAACAAAGACCGACTACTATGCTCTTGGAACCAAAGGTGACAAGGGCGACAAGGGCGATGCAGCTTCTGTCGAGTACTACGTTCCTAACGCTGAGACCCATCACTTCGACATCTACAAAGATGGCAAGTTCGTAAAGGATTCCGGTATTTCCTTCGCTAACACCGACAACGGCACAGTGACAGGTACACTTGACACCAACGCCAAGAACCTGATCATCTCTGGTCTTCAGGGTTACAGCGAGGATGTTGTCATCTCTTTGACCGGTGACCTCCGTTCACTCGTCTTCATGCCGAAGCTCTACCTCGACGGTATCGAGACTATCAACTATCCGTACCTCACTGGTACTACACTGGTTAAGAAAACTCCTACCGGCATCAAGAACCACCAGGGCAAGGCTGTCGGTGGCGACATCACGGACTATCAGTCCAACAAGCTGCCTAACGATCCTATCTCTGTTACTGGCGAAGGCTCATTCGTCTATGGTCCTACATGGACTGCTCAGTTCCACATGAATCCAGCCAACGCTGACGTTAAGTACGCTGACGTCGTAGGTTACAACGTGTTGGAGCCGGAGGTTCAGTATGTAAAGACCCGTGCTGCCGCCGAAGCTCTCGGCGTGACCTCTCCTGAGAAGAAGGATAACGGTGACGCTGCTTTCTTGGCTGACAACGGTATCCTGACAGCAGGTATCAAGATTGCTCATCCTGAGTTGCTGAATGCTACTCCTACCTCTTCGACTTATCAGAAGGACAACACTGTTGCCCTCCAGGTGAAGAGCAAGTCCAACAACGAAGAGGCTACTATCACTTCTGACTATGCTCTGCTCAACCCGCTGCAGGCTAAGCTTGAGGCTCTCGTCTGGGCTCAGAAGCCTATGTACGGTGAGATGGACGCTGCAAAGCGCACACAGACTGGTGATGAGAAGGGTATCGTAGACAAGGACGCTCAGATCCACGTCTGGGATTCTCCAAAGGAGGCTCTCGCTGATGAGCGTGGAGCGGCCCTCGAGCTCTACTACAATGGTGAGATCGACCTCACTTCTTATCTGGCTTTGCACATGCAGGAGCAGGACTACACAGACCTGAACAAGGCATTCAAGCTCAAGACCCTCAAGTATGGTGATGAGCGCGAGTGGGGTCTGCACTATGAGTTCAACCTCGTAGACTACAATGTTGACGGCAACAAGACTGGCGACAGCAAGTACGCTACATGGAAAGATCAGGCCAACGGTGTCCTGAAGGCTAACAACGTTGACGAGAACGGCAATCCTGCAAAGGACAACCGCGCTGCCATCGGTCGTGAGCCGCTGGTACAGGTTCTCGTTAAGAATGCCAACGGTGACGTCGTGCTCGATGGTTACATCTTGCTGCACATCACAGAGAAGGCTCCTGAGGACAAGATCACTGAGCTGACTGCTTATCCTAACGGCACGGGCGCATTCGACCTCTGCAACGCTGTTGATGGCCTGCAGACTACTTGGTCTCAGTTCAACAAGTACATGCTGACTGACCTCCTCGAGGGTACTACCAAGGAAGAGTTCGACGCAATGTATGAGCCAGAAGTTTTGAATCAAGGTGCTTCAACCGGCGCTCAGGGCAATTCTTTCGATCAGTTGAAGCTTTACAAGAAGAATGCTGACGGTACATATACTGAGGCTGAGTTGGGTGACCTCCTCTACTCTGCTAACACAATGGGTACCACCAACCACACTTGGACATGGACTCTGTCTCCTGAGGAAGTTGAGGAACTGACACACCACGCAAAGACAACTCCGGTTACTGTTACTCGTTACTTCCGTTATGTACTGAAGCAGGCTGTAGTTGGTACCAAGATTGCTCCTTATAAGTACATTTACGTGAAGGTGACCACGGATCTCACTCGTAATGCCAACACAGCTATCGCTCTGAAAGAGAAGATCAACAACTACTGGTACAACGAGACCACTGGTGCTGACGACGGCTGGAGCGCAATTGTCAACGATGTTCACGAGCCTATCGACGGTGGCGACATCAACCGCTTCAACAACTCTATCGCTGCCACATTCAAGGGCAATGCTCCTCAGATCAAGAAGGATACCTACAAGTATTACTTCGTTCCTGAGGACATCGAGATCACAGCTCAGAACGGCAAGAAGTACACGATCACTGCAGGTGATGCTGCACGTCACGCTAATGGTGCTTACAACCATCTGTACGACAAGTACGTTGCTAATCACACTGATAAGTACAACAAGGCTACTCTGGTTGATGATCTGAACGCTTGCGCTATCGACTACGGCAAGGGTGCATTCTGGAACAAAGAGCTTTATGCTGAGTACAATGGCAACTACACTAAGATTGCTACTCTCGACCAGAAGACTGGCGAGCTGAAGCTGATCAACAACCAGCCCGCTAAGGACGTTCTGAACGCCATCGGCTATGAAAAGGATCACGCTAACATCGCCAAGGAGCTCCGCACTTATGTCGGTGTCATCGCTTCTAACGACTGCGGCGTAGCTGTTCCTGTCAGCGACGGTACATTCCTCGCAAGCTGGCAGCGTCCTATCAACCTCAACCCGCTGGAGCAGAGAGAGGCTGTTGACGCTAAGACCAACGGCAACGTCATCTATCTGAGCGACATCGTCAAGCTCTTCGACTGGCGCGGTGTAAGCATGGAAGGTGAGAACAAGTGGTTCTGGGCATACTACGGCGTGAACGCTATCACCGTGAACGTCGACCCAGCTGTTGTGCTGACCGATATGCATCACGAAGGCAAGTTCGAGGCTCTGAAGAACGTTACAGAATTGGCTGAGCTCTACACCTATGGTGAGAACGGTACAATCAACAAGGGTAGCCATAAGTTCACCTTCGACCTCTCTACTTACAATAGTGCAAGCAAGAACGCTGACCTGCTGAAGTACATCGAGGAGCACAAGGGTGTGTTCGGTGCTATCTTCTACAAGAACAACGGTGAGAACGTTACCGACTTCACTCTGAAGATCCCTGTAACTATCAGCTACACTTGGGGTGACTTCTATGATACGCTCGTCGTTAAGGTCGTACGTACACAGGGCAACTAAACTATTGAAAACATTCGAAGCTGAATAAGCTCTTATCAGGAGGGTGTGTCTACTAAAGAGCAGGCACACCCTTTTTTCTTATTAAATAGATTCTATCATGAAGAAATACATTCTTTTTGCTTGCACGTTGCTGACCCTTGGTTTCTTCGCCTCCTGCTCGTCTTGCTCTAACAAGAACGAGAAGCCGCGCGAGGAGCGTGTGGAAGAGTTCCGCAGCACGCTCAACCACGAGGACACCACGACGATGCTCAAGCTCTGCGACGATGCCATGGAGCAACTCAAGGCCGGGAAGATTGATCAGGTGCTCGCTAACCTCTATGAGTACAACGACTCTACGAAGGAGGTGAAGCCCCTCAGCAAGCAGACCGCTGACCGCTTCCGCCGCCGGTTCCGCATGTTCCCCGTGCTTGACTACAACCGCCAGTTCTTCTCCTTCCAGCTGGAGGGCTGCAACGACGTCCGTTATAATGTTACGTTTGCCAAAGCTGATCAGACAGGTACCGGACAGCCTGCCAAAACAGCCTATATGTTTAACCCCGTCAAGGTCGACGGTACCTGGAAGCTCTGCCTTAAGACGCAGAAAGACGAGATCGACCCTGACATGAGATAAGCTAAACAAACATGAAACACGCTTTACTGTTCTTCGCCCTGCTCCTTTCCGTAGGAGCATGGGCGCTTCCCGTCAAGAAGGCAACGTTCAACTTCTCGAGGCCGCAGTCGCTCACTCCCTCCTACACCGAGTCAGCGTTCAATACCGACGCAGGCGCTTCCATTAAGGTCTCCGACGTGAAGTTCACCTCGGGCGACATCACGCTGTCCTTCAATGACGAGCAGAACGCCACCGGTGACTGGCTGGCCAAGCACACCAGCAGCGACCAGAGCATCTACTACACGCTCGACATGAGTGACAACAGCCGCATGGTAGTCTCTGGTGCCGACGTGAAGATTCTCTCCGTCACTGTCGGCAAGGGCAGCACACAGGGTGGCTTTGGACTCGAAAAAGGTCAGGGCGGCACCTTCAATACTGCCAGCAGCAACTTCTGCTGCCAGTGGAAAGCAGATGGCTCTACCTATCACAGCGTCTCGTTCTTTGTGAGTGGATCCGGCACCGGTGCTCATTTCAACACGGTGACGGTTGAATACTCTCCAAAGGCAGACGTGCTGACACCGTCCAGCACAACCCTTGCTGACGGTGCCACAGTGGGTAGCTTCTCTTCTTTCGGTCTGGACTTTGGCAAAAGTATTTCTCTCTTAGACGGTACCGCTACGCTGACAACCCCCGATGGCAAGACACAAAGCCTCAACGCCTCGGCCAGTGGCTCTACACTGACGCTCGGCGTGAGCAACGCACTCACTGATGAAGGCAGCTACACCATCAGCGTTCCTAACAACATGATCGAGGACGCTGAAGGATATACAAACACCTCACTGAGCTACACCTTCACGGTGAAGAAGGACCGTGCCATATTCAACCCCGTGACCGTTGACCCGGCAGAAGGATATGTCGGCAAGTCGCTGAAGAGCACCATCACCATTACCTTCCCCGATGCTGTCGGCACTGTAAATACAGAAGGTCAGGCTTTGATGCTTAACGGCAGGGCAAAAATTGGTATTACATTCAAAAAATCGGATACCGACTCGAAGTCCATCGTGGGCACCATCAACGGTGGTAAGGATGTCACTGACGAGGGCACCTGGACGCTGACGCTCCCCGAGGGTTTCGTCCACAACGAGCTCTACAACGTGCCGGAATACGACAACTGGAACAAGGAGACCACCTTCACCTGGTCGGTAACAAGCAAGGCCCCCGATACCGAGACAATGAAGGATGCCAAGGCTTTGTTAGCCATCACCGGTGTGGGTTATCCTGCTACTGACAGCGAGGCTCGTAAGGCTCTCGCCAATCTTGTCAACGCAGAGACCACTCCCTCCGATGACGATCTGAAGGTAGCTATGGCCAATTTCTACAAGGAGACCAACGTGACCCTCCCCGAGGATGGCAAGTACTATAAGATCTACGGTGTCAACAGCGAGGGCAAGAAGCTCTATCTCGCTTACGATGGCTCATCAGTCAAGCTCTCCACATCAGCTAATGACGCTTATGCCTTCAAGGCAGAAGCTAAAGGAGGCAGCAAGGAAGCTTTCTCCACGCTCGACGGCAAGTATCTGCATGTGCTGATGAACAGCAAGGGCTACGACCTGACAAGCAGCAATAACATCACCGATAGCTACTTGGCTTCCGTCAATGACCTGACGCTGACACGACTGGCTTCTGATGCGATTGACTCTAAGCTCACCTTTGGCAAGTTCTTCGTCAATGGCTACTTAGGAAAGAAAAAACACGGCACAGATACCTATGTTAACGCTTTGATCGATTTCTCTAAAAATGTCGAACAGCCCGTATCAGGCCCCGACTACCCTGATATTTTCTTCCAGAAGGATTTTTCCAACGCCTTCGTCTTCGAGGAGAGCACGAAGCCTGCCGAGGAGAGTGTGGATGTAGATGTCACTTTCACTCCTAACACTATCAAGAGCCTTTCAGACGAGATGACCCTCAGCTTCACGCACAACAGCGGCGTGACTCTCAAGGACGGCACCGTGCTGATCGTCACCGACGAGAACGGCAATGCCGTCAGTGGTGCCTCTGCTACAATAACACCTTTGGAGAACTCTGACATGGACTTCGTGATCAAGATCAGCGGCATCACCAAAGATGGCACTTACAACCTGGTCTTCCCGAAAGGAACCTTCAGCTTTGTTGACAACAACAAGCAGGTCATTTCCAACGAGTTGACAGAGACCTTCACACTGAGTACTTCCTCCACTCCGGATCCGACACCGGATCCGACACCTTCAGACTTCAAGCACTATCAGCAGTGGGAGAAGCTACCGAAAGAAGGTGGCTCACAGGCTGAATATCCTAAGGATTACATCACCCAGTACATCGTGCTCATTGACCGCGCGCAAACCAATGGTCTTGTCGGCAATCCGAAGGCAAGAGTTGAACTGGTTGAGTTCAGCAACAACAAACTCATGGGCTATGGCCACTTCGAGGCAGACCCGGAGCATACCGACAAGATCAACTACGCCCTCAAACTCGTGTGGGACCAGCCTATTGATATGGTACATGTCAGAACGACCGACTACACCTTCAAGATTCCAGAGGGTGCTTTCGGTGACTCTAACTACGGTAAGTATCTGAAAGACCCAAGTAGCGTCAAGTCGTCTGACTGCACAGTCAATGTTTCCTTCATGAGAACCTATTCCATCAATACTACGCTCACGGGCATCCGTGACATCAACGCAGATGACAACGCCCAAAAGGTCATCTATGACCTGCAGGGGCGTCGTGTAGAACGCGTTACGAAGACTGATATCTATATTGTGAATGGAAAGAAAATGGTGATCAGGAAGTAACAACATATTTTCCTTGATCTTTTAAGAGGGTGCGCCAAGCTATTGACGCACCCTTATTGTTCGCCCGGCATAGGCATGTTCTCATGGGTGCAAGTTCCTATGATGCCCTTATAGTGGGAAGGCTACAGCTAAATGCAAGGGTGATTGTGGCGACACGAAATCTGAAGGAAGCAGGTGGCATACATCGTGTCTGGCGTACAGAAATATAGCACCTATGATTAGCGTTTACCTCCTACGCGATTATCTATCAGCTTTTTGATATATTCACGGTGTCTATCTCCCACTCGTCGACCGTGTGCTTATCGGCATCGAATCGAATGCCGACTTTTACCACCCGTCGACCATCGGTGAGATAAGGCCTGGCATAGCCGCGGGCATCAATCTGCTCAAGGGCATGACGAGGCGTGTCGCCCACCTTCAGCTCCATGACGTAGATGGTGTCGGGCATGAAGATCACCATATCCACGCGCCCGCCTGCCACCTTCACCTGCGTGCGGACATAGACATTGAGCATGGAAAAGATCAGATAGAAGGTATATTCATAGAACCCCTCCTTTGTAGCAGCCTCGGCGAGCTTCTGCTTGAAACCCTCGACGTAGGGGATGCCGGCCAGATACGACTGCATATAGCTCATGGCAAGGTCGATGTCGCCCTGCTTGAGTGCTCTCCAGAATTTCAGGGCAAAACCTACCTGAACGTCGCTGCTGTTCAAACCTGTGTAGGTGGGCAGCAGACCATTGACATATCCCACACGTACCTCCTGATTGGGAATAGAAAGGAAATAAGTCTCACCATCCTGATCATAATCTTTGATGGTGAGATATCCACTTTGATAGAGCAGCGGCAGGGCATCTTTCATGTTCTCCGTGGGCTGGTCGAAGGCCGATTCGGGCACATCGAGCGAGTCGAGTGAGGTGATGTCGGTGTGGAAGTGCTGCATCTGCCTGATGAGGAAGGTGGGGGTGCCGGAGGCAAACCAGTAGTTTTTCAACTTGCCATGCAGAAAACAATTCAGCAAGCTGAACGGGTTGTAGACCTCGGGGGCATCCGCGGCAAAATGGTAACCGTCATATCTGAGTTTTAGTTTGTCGTGCATCTCATCGGGCGTAATATTGAAAACAGCAGCCAGACGCTCGACGTCGGGCCACAGCGTGGTGCACAGTTCCTCTTCGGTAAAGCCGCAGATGGTGGCAAAGGTCTCTTCAAGAGAGATGTTCGCCAGATTGTTGATAGTAGAGAAGATGCTCAGCTGCGAGAATTTCGTAACGCCTGTGATGAAGCAGAACTTGACATACTGCTCGTTGGCTTTGAGAGGCACGTAAAACTCCTGCATGACCTTGCGCATGGCATCAAGCGTGGCCTGGTCATGGAGCACGTCAAGCAAAGGCGCGTCGTATTCGTCGATGATCACTGCCACCTGCTTGCCCGTTTTCTTATAAAGTCGTCTGATGAGACCTTCAAGTTTCTCCCCGGGAGTTTCCTCGTCAGGATTCTCCTCATATACGTCCTGTCGCTTCAGCAGCAGTATCAACGCCCGGCGAAGTTCCTGAGCCGTAAATCTTCCTTTGGTGGAACTCAGATCGAGGTGGATGACCGGATACGGTGTCCATTCCTTCTCGAGCTTCATGATCTTCAACCCTTCAAACAACTCGCGGTCGCCTTTGAAATAAGATTCCAAGGTTGACGTGAGCAGTGACTTGCCGAAGCGGCGGGGGCGGCTCATGAAAATATAAGTGGCATAATGAGCCAACTCCCATACGATGTCGGTCTTGTCAACATAGACAAAGCCTTCTTTGATAATTCTTTCAAAGGTCTGTATTCCAACCGGATATTTTCTCGTTATCTGCTCCATCGTGCATTCCTTCTTGATTCTGTTGCAAACTTACTCAATTATTTTGTAATACGCAACTTTAGGCAAAGGATTTTATGTCCCCATCTTGATAGGTCTCTGTGCCTTCTCTGGCTCTGTGTGAGAATGTTACGCGTTGGTGAAGTTCAATCTCGGCGGCACCGGAAACTCCGTGGCTCTGAGCGTGTATTCTTTCACGCTCTGCTGACACATACAAGGTTCACAGAACACTTGCGCCACCTAAAATATAAAGTCGCCAGAGCCTCGCTCAGAACGGCCAGAAAACCGGCAGGAGGAAGGTCATCGCCACTCCGATGATAATTTGCAAAGGCAGTCCGACCCGGATATAGTCTATAAACGTGTAGTGTCCTGCCTTCATCACCAATGCGTTTGGGGGTGTGGAGAATGGCGAGGCAAAGCACATGCTTGCCCCCAACGTCACGGCCATGAGAAACGAATAGGGGCTTACATGGATCTGCTGCGCAGCCACCAAGGCGACAGGTGCCATCAGCACAGCTGTTGCGGTGTTGCTGATGAACATCGTGATAAAGGAGGTGGTGAAGTAGATGCCGGCAATCAAGGCATAAGGTCCCATCTCGCCTAACGTGCTTACCAGTGAGGACGACATCATTTCCGAGACGCCCGTTTTCTCCAAGGCTGTAGACATGGGCATCATGGCTGCTATGAGCACGACACTTTCCCAGTTGATAGTGCTGTAGGCATCCTCAACCTTTCGAAAACATCCCGTTAGTACGGTCAGCAACGCCGCTATCATCACGGCTGTCGCCGGAGCCGTCCAGCCCGTCACCATCAGGACAACCATCAGGAGCATGATGAGGGCGGCTGTAGGTGCCTTGTAGTCGAGTGTGGCTTTGGTGATGGTCTCGTCGGGGTGTCCCAGGACCACCCAGTTGCTGTTTTCGTTGTTGAGCGCCAGCAGGTCGTGCCACTGGGCCTGCACGAGCAGCACGTCACCGCTTTTTAGCCGGCGGTTGCCGAGGTCGTCGTAGATATATTCCTCTCCGCGGCGTATTCCGAGGACGTTGACCTTGTCGTTCTCGCGGAGTCTGGACTCGCATATCTTTGTGTTGGTGAGTTTCGACGACGGCAGCACGACAAGCTCAGCCAGTCCGATGTCGTAGAAGCCTAATGTCACATTCTTCTCTCTGCTCAGTCCGTAGTCTGTCGCCATCTGCTCCATACCATTTCTGTTGCCCACGACATAAAGGATATCGCCTGCCTCAATGGTGCTGTCACCCGAGACAATGCTCTGGCTGACATCGCGCACCATGCCTAATGCCTTGCGCTTCTCATTGCGTATCTCCAGGATGGTGATGCCATAGCGGTTCTTCAGATCGAGGTCGTTCACCTTCCGCCCGATGATCCTGCTCTTCGCCGGAACGCTGTAGCCATAGAGGTTGTCTCCGACCTGGTATTCCTCCACGAGGTCGTCGAGCGACTTGCCGTCAGTTTTTCTATTATGCTTCCTGCGCTTCTTGATCAGCGTCCTGCTCATGGGCAGCAGGAAGAGTATGCCTATGGTGATGACGGCGATGCCTACGGGCAGGAAAGAGAAGAACGACAGGCCGGGGAAGCCGTGTTTCTGTAGTTCTTCGCTGACGACGAGGTTGGGCGGTGTGCCTATGAGCGTGAGCATGCCGCCAAGGCTCCCGGCGAAGGCTAAGGGCATGAGCAGTCGCGAGCTGCTGAATCCGCCCTGCGCCGCCATGCTGACGATGATAGGCATCATCAGCGCCACCGTACCCGTGTTGCTGACGAAGGCTCCGATAGCCGACGTGGCGAGCATGACAAGCAAAAACGCCTTGGTCTCGTTGCCTTTCGCCATACCCATCATCCGGTTGCCGGCGGCACGTGCCAGGCCTGTCTGGAGTATGGCTCCGCCCACGACGAAGAGTCCCGTCATCATGATGACCACTGACGAGGAGAAGCCGGAAAACGCCTCTGCCGGTGTGAGTATGCCGGAGAGAATGAGCACGACAAGCGCCGCCAAGGCTACAATGTCACTTCTTAAACGACCCCAAATGAACAGGGCAATGGTAATGGCAAGTACGATGAGAGTTATTGTCATGTTACAAACTTACGACTTTTCCTCCACATACTCAATAATATTGTGCTTATTTTCAGAAATACAACAACTTTTGTGTTTGCTGTTGACGCAACCGAGTCAGGATCGTGACGCAACTGAGTCAGGATCGTGACGCAACTGAGTCAGGATCGTGACGCAACTGAGTCAGGATCGTGACACAACTGAGGCAGGATCGTGACACAACTGAGGCAGGATCGTGACACGGATGAGACACGACGAGATGCCTTTGGTGCACAAAAGATTTGGTCGTGTCGAAGGCTTCGAGTAACTTTGCGAGGTCTCTTGATTACTTAGGCATTGGGTAGCCGGCGCAAGGCACGACCGCTGCAAGTATTGAACAATCTCTTAATACTAAACAATATGGAAATAAAGTTTGAAATTGGAACACTCAACAACGTGGTGGGGAAGGGCATCACGCGGAAGTTTATACGGCTTCAGCAGGAGGCTCCGATAACGGACGACGAACTGGCCTCGTCCGTGGAACATGAATGTACGCTGAGCCGTGCTGACATCAAAGCGGTCTTCGAGGCGCTGCGTTATCACATCTTTCATTCGCTGAGCAGCGGCCGACGGTTCCACATCCCCAAGCTCGGTTATTTCTCGCTGGCAGCCTCACTCGCCGATCCGGAGCAGCAGAAGATCACGGGCAGGGACATTTTCCTCCGTGGCATCCATTTTCAGCCTGAGAACGCCCTGATGAACGACCTTCGCCGGAATGTCTGCTTCACACAAGCAAGCTACATCACGCAGTCGGTTGCCTACCTCCCCGACGAGCTCTGGGGCAAGGTGTCCGATTATCTCTCCACCCACCATTACCTCACGTGCCGCATCATGCGCACGGAGTTCGGGCTCAGTGAACGTAAGGCCCGCCAGTGGCTCGCCCGCTTCGTTCAGCAAGGCAGGCTGAAGAAGGAGGGCACGCCCCACCTGCCTTTGTACTTCCTCGCAGAGTGAGGCCTCATTTCCTGGCTTATGCTTTTTTAGCAGCGGCTTTCCACGACTTATGCTCGCTGTCGCTCGCTTAGCGCAGAAGGATTAGAGAAGAACAACTTCCGCGAGATATTTTATTCTCGCCAAGCCGCCAAGGTCGCCAAGGAGAAGCATGAATATTTTTGCAGCGGCTTTTCACGGCTTTTCACGACTTATGCTCGCTATCGCTCGCTGAGCGTAGAAGGATTAGAGAAGAACAACTTCCGCGAGATATTTTATTCTCGCCAAGCCGCCAAGGTCGCCAAGGAGAAGCATGGATATTTTTGCAGCGGCTTTTCACTGCTTTTCACGACTTATGCTTGCTGTCGCTCGCTGAGCGCAGAAGAAGTTATATTCACACGCAGAGCCGCAGAGGTTATTGAGCCGCAGAGATGATACGTATGAGAGGATGAGCTCGTTGAGAGGCCTTCGGCCTTTTGGAGGAGAGAACAGAGAGACTTTCGGTTTATGTAGAGAGTATGAGGAGATATAGAGTATGTGGAGATATAGAGTATGTGAAGATATATAGAGTATGTGGAGATATAGAGTATGTGGAGATATAGACTATGTAGAGATTTAGATTATGTGGAGATATACTGCAAGCATAGTGATGGTTTATCTCCGTGAACTCCTCTCAAGACCGAAGGTCTCTCTGCGTTCTCTAATTCTCAGATGCAATAGCTCCGCGGCTCAATGAACTCCGCGGCTCTGCGAGAAAAATCTATACGGCTTTGCGAGAATCGACAGTTCACCGCGGCAGCTTGTTTTCAAGGGATTTATTGGTTTGGGTCAGCATAGACTGTACAACTTAAATATGTGTGACGCATTGAGGAAGTCGGGAGGCGTAGATGCACTTTCTATTCTGACTAAAACAAAGTAGAGGCTTGCTGTGATTATTTTTTCCCGAAACAGCCTGTAAAATATAACATTTATTATTTGTTGTTGCAGCCAATATTAGTTACCTTTGCAGTAATAGACAAGCCACATTATTATGATCGACCCACATATCAAGCAGCAGTTTCTTTCCGAGGTTCGGGAGGTCATCCCGGAGAGACAGATATATACAGACAGCCTCCGCACCTATGCCTGGGGGACAGATGCCAGCTTCTACCGCATGACCCCACAAATCGTCGTCCGCACGAAGAACGAGCAGGAGGTCCGGGCGGCCTTCAAGGCCTGCAAGAAGTATGCCCTTCCCTTTACGCTCCGCGCTGCCGGCACATCGCTCTCCGGGCAGAGTTGTACCGACTCCGTGCTCATTGTGGCCGGGAAAGGCTGGGAGAAATACCATTTGGATGATGACAAGAACGCCATCACCCTCCAGCCCGGTATCACGGGAGGGCGCGTGAACAATATCCTGAAGCCTTTCGGCCGGGTCTTTCCGCCGGATCCGGCTTCGGTAGGCAGTGCTATGGTCGGCGGCATTGTTGTCAACAACGCTTCGGGCATGAGCTGTGGCGTGCATGCCAACAGCGACCACATGATGCTCAGTGCACGCATCATCCTTACCGACGGTACCGTCCTCGATACCGGCGATGCGCAGAGCCGGGAAGCATTCCGCAGGAGTCATCCCGAGTTTCTCAAGAAGATAGAGGCCCTGCGCGATGAGGTCAGAAAGGATGCTGACCTGACGAAGCGCATCCGGTATAAGTATTCTATCAAGAATGTCACGGGGCTCAACATCCGTCCGCTTGTCGCCTACGACGACCCCTTCGACATCATTGCCCACAGCATCGTAGGCTCGGAGGGCACCCTTGCCTTCCTCTCCAATGTCCGTATGCGGACACTGCACGAGTATCCCTACCGTGCTTCTGCCATGGTCTATTTCAAGACCATGGAAGAGAGCTGCAAGGCTATCGTTGCCTTGAAACAGTTGAAAGCCGACGAGGACGACATGGCGATGAGCCAGGAGGATCTCAAGGTCAAGAGCGCGGAGATGCTCGACTATCTGTCGCTGCAGAGTGTAGACGATCCTGTCTTCTTGAGATATAAAAAGGATGTGGATGAAGGACGCATCGATGGCGTTTCTCAAGGCGACTACCACAATCTCACGGCCGTGCTGACCGAGACCAAGGCTTTGACCCCGGAGAAGCTGAAGGCAAACATCCAAGAGATTATGCACACGCTCGCGGGGTTCAACCTCTATGGTGATCCGGCGTTCACCGATGACCCGAAGGTTTACGGCAAGTACTGGTCCATCCGTTCCGGCATCTTCCCTGCCGTGGGCGGTCAGCGTCCTGTCGGCTCTTCCTGTCTGATCGAGGATGTCGCGTTTCATATCGAGGACCTTCCGCACGCTACCGTCGATCTGCAGGAGCTCATCGCACGCCATGGCTACAAAGACGCCTGTATCTATGGCCATGCTTTTGAGGGGAATTACCACTTCATCCTCAATCAGAGTTTCGCCACAAAGGAAGAGGTGGAGCGATACCGCAACATGATGGAGGATGTGGTGAAACTTGTCGTGGGCAAATACGACGGATCCTTGAAAGCTGAGCATGGCACGGGCCGCAATATGGCACCGTTTGTCAAGTATGAGTGGGGTGAGAAAGCCTATGGCGTGATGAAACAGTTGAAGGACATCTTCGACCCCGACCATCTTCTCAATCCGGGTGTCATCTTCAATGATGATCCCGATTGTTTCGTCGAGCATCTCAAGCCGTTGCCGGTGTTCCACTACGACCTCAAGCCGCGCCGAGGGGAGGGAAACAGCCATCTGGCGGCCTCTACGATGCAAGAGATGCTTCAGGGTGTCGAGAGGGCGAACCGCTGTATCGAGTGTGGTTTTTGCGAGATCAACTGCCTGTCGTGTGGGTTCACGCTCTCTTCAAGGATGCGTATCGCCTCACAGCGTGAGATGCTCCGTCTCAGGCTGACAGGTGAAGACCCACAGCGACTCGCGGAGATGGAGAGAGAATATCGTTATTTAGGGGAGCAGACCTGTGCCACTGACGGTCTCTGCGCTACCTCCTGCCCCATGAAGATCAATACGGGCGACCTCACGCATCTGCTGCGTCAGCTTTTCATGGATCAACATCCCGAGCAACGTGCTATCGGGCAGTTTGGTGCCGATCATCTCAGCGCCATGAAAGATGTGGTGCGTGGCGCGCTCACAGCGGCCTCGTTAGGTAGGAACGTGCTCGGTACAGCAACTATGAAGAAAGTGTGCGGTGGACTTCATCAGCTCGGTATCCCGCAGTGGTCCACGGCTATGCCGGGTGCCATCCGCAACCCGTCCCAGGCAATGCTTAACCAACAACCGTCTGAGCTGAAGGTAGTCTATCTGCCGAGCTGTATCAATCAGACCATGGGCCTGACGAAAGGAGCTCCCGTAAAGCAGCCGCTTGTCAAGGAGACGTGCGCGTTGCTTCATAAAGCCGGCTATGAGGTTGTCTTCCCGAAAAATATGAAGAACCTCTGCTGTGGTCAGATCTGGGAAAGCAAGGGTATGACAGATATCGCCGACCGCAAGACCGCAGAGACCGAGGAGGCGCTCTATGAGGCCAGTGAGGGAGGCCGGTGGCCGGTGCTCTGTGACCAAAGTCCTTGCCTCCACCGGTTGAAGAAGATGGTCACGCGTGTCAAGCTCTACGAGCCGGCGGAATTTATCCTCACGTTCCTTAAAGACCGGCTCACGTTCCATCCTACTCACCGTCCGGTAGCTATCCATCTGACCTGCTCCACGCGTGAGATGGGGCTAAGCGACACGATGCTCGCTGTGGCACGCCTGTGCACCGACAACGTCTTCGTGCCCGAGGGCATCGGCTGTTGCGGCTTTGCCGGTGACCGCGGCTTCTCACGGCCGGAGCTCAACGACTGGGCTTTGCGCTCGCTCCATGGGCAGATAGCGGAGCATCATATCGAGCGCGGCTATTCCAACAGCCGGACGTGTGAGATCGGGCTCGAGGCCCATGCCGGCATACCCTACATGAGCATCGTGTATCTTGTCAACGAGTGCACGGAGCCGCGAAACTGAGAAGATCGGAAGTTTAGAAGTTCGGAAATTTAGAAGTTCGGAAGTTCTGTCATGTGCTTATGCATCTGTAAAACAGGTATTGTTAAAGTAATGACTGAACTTCCTGACTTCCGGACTTCTCTATTTTAATTCCATTTTTCTAACTTTGCTTGCCGCTCCACCTTGTTCTCCACGGCATCGTTGAGCGCAGCAAAGAAGTCGAGACCAACAGTCTTCTCCACTTCATCCACTGACATCACGAAGTCGGACATCGGACCCGAGCATCGGTCGTTGGGATAGATGAAGCCGAGGGCTTGAGGGTTGCGGCCAAGCCGGAGCACGACCTTGAAGAAAGCGTCGGGAACAGCGATGTCGTGTTCTCCTATCAGTCGTGGGCCGTCAGAATAGAAGATCGGTCCACAGACAATATAGATGCAGCCATAATCTCTGGCCCAGTCGCGGCAGGCATCCTCCAAATCTTTCCACTCACCTCCGTTCAGTTGTCCATACTGCGGACAAATGTTTGTCAGCAGATGGCACTCATCCATCGCCTCATCGCTCCATTTGTTGTCTGCTGCCGGACACATGTGCCCACGCTGCATGCCGTAGGGACTGCCTTTATAGTCTTCATAGTAAGCACGCGGATAAGGCACGTCCATGTCCTCATGGAAACGGTAGCCTTTGCGCACATAAGGGCCTTCGGTGTGGTCAGCCGTCAGTTTCCAGGCCACCCAGTTGGGGCACCGCGTATATTTGTTGTATGAGGTCGTATAGGCAAGTCTGACTAAGACCTGGCTCTGCCGCTTTTTCGTGAAGCGTGGGATCTCTATGCCCTTGGCAGCCTGAACAGAGGCCGTATCCCCGGTCTCTTCGTCGGATGCTTCCGCCTCGCCGGCTCTTGTTGCAGGCACACTGTCCATTACGGCAGTCGACGGATCACGGTTGGCGGACGCACTGTCGCTGCTTCCTTGGCCTTTGATGAAGAAATAACCAAAGAAACATAAGGCGACAATAACGGTTAATAAAGTTGGAGACTGATTCTTGTTCTTCTTTGTCCTCATGTTAGCTTATTGTTCAAGCTGTCAGCCGATGGTCTTTACGATCCAGTCGACATGCTCCTTCACTGCCTTCTTGGCATCATCCGACAGCACACCCGTCCCCGCATTGAGCAGGCCACCGGTGAGACGACCGCCTAAATACTCCATGTTGCAGAAGCCGGCACTGACCTTGAAACGGTTGAGAATATCCTTATCCGTGATGCCACAGGCACCTGAGGTATAGACATCTGTCGGAGCGCCGGCCGTGATGCCGAACACGATCTTCTTGCCTTTCAAGGCCGTGCCTGTGCTGCCATATGCCCAGCCATGAGCCATCGTCTCTTCCCACCAGCGCATGATGAGTGAGGAGGCCGAATACCAGAAGAGCGGCGACTGGATGATGATAACGTCGGCATCCAACAGTTTCTGTTGCTCCGTCTTCACATCAATCTTAAAGTCCGGGTATAGTTTTGCCAAATCATCGACAACGATACCTGAGACAGCTTCTGTGAGTTCTTTGACAATCTCTTTATTAGCTACGGAGAACTCAGGGTATGTGTGCCCTGTCACTAATAATACTTTCTGCATAACTTTATGGTTTAATTAAACTATGTATACACACCTATGTATCAAGGCCGCTAACATGTTGTAAATTCTGAAATAAGCATTCATAAACAAACATGTACTCAACTGAGGCAAAAGTAGTAAAAACGAAGAAAAGGACAAAGCAAAATCGATAAATAATGTTGGGGTGAAATTATTTTTCTTGACTTCGTCAACGCATTCCTCAAAATTAATAATCTCATCTTGTTAGATTTGGAAAGAAAGTAAAACCTATAAGACTTTGAGAAAGGAGGCACTGATGACATAAACATCCCGTTCTTTCTTATTTTCCTTTGTTAATGATATAGATGCCCGCGGTGGCCAATGCACCGGCAAGCACATATTTCCAATAGAACACCTCGTGCAGGCAGAGGCAGGAGCTGACGGCACCGACAACAGGAATGAGCGAGTTGTAGATAGCAACCTTGCCGATGGGGTTGCAAGTGAGCAGTTTGTTGTAGAGCGTGAAGCCTACTGTGCTGATGCAGATGAGCAGGAAAAGCCAAAGCAGTCCCAACACTGTAAGTCTCGGCAGCGTACCTCCGGCGATGAGGCCGCAGGTCACAAGGACTATGCCGCCGACGGCAAGGCTGTAGCCTGTGCCGACGAAGACATTGATCCGTTTGCCAAGGCCACGGATGAGCAGCGAAGCTGTGGCACCACAGAGGGCGTTGAGGATGATCATGCCATCGCCTAACCAAGTAAAATGTCCACTGTCTGCCCCGCCTATGTTCAGCGACAAAATGCCGGCAAAGCCGATGACGCAGCCCACTATCTTGCGCAGCGTCATGCGGTCACTCTTGAAGAAAATACAGGCCATGATAACTACCGAGAAGACGCTGAGCGAGTTGAGAATGGCAGCCCGTGAACCTTCGCTGTGCGACAGACCAATATAGAAGAAAGTATAATGAAGAGTGGTGTTGACGAGGCAGAACAAAAGGATGAACCACCAGTCGGCGCGATGTCGGACCGGAAAGTCCTTATGGGTGGAAAGTGCCATGGCCAGTACCAACAGTCCGGCGATGGTGAACCGTATACCGGCAAAGAGCATCTTGCTGCCTGTCATCGCCGGTGTTATTTGAAATTCGGCATAGCCCAGCTTGATGAGCGGATAGGCAAATCCCCAAGCGATGGCAGCCGTGAGGGCAAACAGTGCCACCCACAGCGGACGTTGGAAAACGGATAGTGTGTTCTTTGAGCTCATTTCATCAAACTATGGAATAATTATCGTCCAATTCATTCTGGGAACTGCCAAATGGCATCCTTTCTTTTTGCTTCATTTCCCCCTTTTTCTGAACATATTCCGAAGGAGTGTCTTTTCGGGGTAATTCGTTTATCATTCTGTTTGTTTTTCTAAGTATTGTATGCGCCTGTTGGCTTCTGTCCTATTGGGATACAAAAATAAGACAATAAAATGAGAAACATGGCGTTTAATATAAGATTAACAAAAATGATTATCCGCAATCCTCAAAATTTCGGACTGTGGTAGGCAGAAAACAAGTAAGACGGGTTTAAAATGAAAGAAATCCTACGATTACGCACGATTCTGACCTAATACATAATTTTGCAGGTGGATTACAAAACTTATTCAATCGATGACGATACAACTAAAAAGCCTTGGACTGTTGTTCTCTTTGGCTACATCGTTGTGGCTTCCTGCCCAGAACATCAGTGTGCAGTCTCAGACGCAGCCCAATCCCGACAATGAGCCTGCCCCCGTTTTCCCCGTTCCATCGGAGCGGCAGCTGAAATGGCAATCTACGGAGTTCTATGCTTTCTTCCATTATGGAATGAACACCTACACCGATCGGGAGTGGGGCAATGGCGATGAGAACGAGACCCTCTTCGCACCCACCGCCAAGCCGAACCCCATGCAATGGTTGAAGGCGGTAAAGGCTGCCGGCATGAAAGGCGGCATCGCCGTGGTGAAGCATCACGACGGCTTCTGCCTATGGCCTACAGCCACTACCACCCATAACATCACGAAGGCGGGCAACGCTTACGGACGTGCCACCAACATTCCGCGCGACTTTGCCAAGGCGGCACGGAAGTTGGGTATGAAGTATGGCTTCTATGTGTCGCCCTGGGACCGCAACAGTGCCTTTTATGGCACCGACCGCTATGTGAGTGATGTCTTCCTGAGACAGTGTGCCGAATTGGCCAACTATGGTGCCGACCAGTTTGAAATGTGGTTTGATGGTGCCAATGGAGGCTCCGGCTATTATGGCGGGCGCAACACCACGGTAGAGATCGACCGTGAGACCTACTACGACATTCCCAACCTGCGCGATTCCATCCACAAGTCGTGTCCCAACATCATCCTTTGGGGAGTAGGCGGCGAGGCGCGATGGATCGGCAACGAGAGTGGATGGGCCGGTGAGACCAACTGGAGTCCGGAGGAGCGTGGCTATGCTCCTGAAGCCAACGGCATGTATGGCACGATGGACGGCTGGTACTGGCTGCCTGGTGAGAGCGATGCCAAATTCACCGACAAAGGCTGGTTTTGGCATCCCGGACAGAAAGCGCTCACGCCCGAGCGCACGTTTCAGATGTATCTTGAGACGGTGGGACGCAACGCCACGCTCATCCTCAATTGCCCGCCCGACCGCAGTGGTCGTCTGCCCGACGAAGAGGTGGAAAGCCTGCGAAACTTCGGCCGGTTGCTCCATAAACGGTTGGGGCGCAATCTCGCCGAGAAAGCTAAGGCGGAGACTTCTTGCGTGAGAAGGGCCGGGCAGCATCGCGACTATAAAGCTCAGAACCTCAATGACAGCAACACCTCTACCTATTGGTGCGCGCCCGACAACATCCGCAAGGCCACGATAACTCTCAGCTGGGAGAAGCCTCAAACGGTGCGCTATGTCGCTCTGCAGGAGTATATACGCCTCGGTCAGCGTGTGAAGGACTTCGTCGTGGAGACCTCAGCCGATGGCATTCATTGGGAGCGACGCTGTGGCGATATCCCTACCACAACCATCGGCTACAAGCGCATCCTGCCACTCAATGGCTCCACAACCGACAGCTATGGTGCGGGCTATAAGGTGAAAGCCTTGCGCGTCACGATCACTGATGCCAAGGCCTGTCCTACGATTTCTGAAATAGCAGTTTATTGAACCAATTATCACACTATCAACGATTATGAAATTCTCCATATCATACGGAGCCGTCCGTTTCTTCCTGATCTTTTCACTCTTGCTTGTTGGCCGGCACGCCATGGCCTCTGTCTCTGCCGACAGCCTGGCATGGCGGAGCATCGGGGTCTATGATTCTTGGGAGCACTCGCCCTTCATGACCGGACAGCTCAAAGGCAACGCCCAGGTGGGGCAGGGCTTCATTGCCTTCCAGCGTTCTCGCTATGGCTCCAATACCTACGGGCTGCGTATCGATCTCAGCCGCACTTTTGATCTCACTCCGCAACTGAAGTACGTCCACGTGAGGCTACTCAAGCCCAAGGCGGGTCGCACCATGCTTATCGGACTTGGCAAGCGTCGTGAGCGCGCGGCACAGAGCAACCGAATCGAACAGTTTTGGGTCTATTCCACTAACATCGTAGAGCCGAGCCAATGGACTGATGCCGTCTTCCCTGTGAAGGGAGCGGGCGGTATCGACATCTACAGTCTTGTGGTTGTACCCGACTGTGAATCGACCCACGACCTTGCGTCTGATTTCATGACCTATGTCGGCACAATGACTATTAACGACAGTCCTGTTTCGACTACGCGCTTGTCAAATTATCCGCTGGCCTTCTCGCCTGAGGATGCTACGGTGGAAGCCGCTGAATCCATCGACTCAGTGGGCATCGCCGGCCGATGCCATACCGGTGGCGTGGTTCGTGTGCCGAAGGTTGACGGCAGCCGGAAGCCCCGCTATAAAGACATGCTTGAGCAGGCGCTCGACGTTGTGCCGGGCGAACATGTCGTCTTCACGATCAATGGTCAGCCTGCCGGAAAGTCATCAGTGAGCATCGACTTTGACAATGACGGCCGTTTCTCACCCTCCGAGCACTTTGACGGAACGGTCGACCTGCCCTTAGCTGTCCCTTACGGCTTCTACCGTTTGCGCCTGGAGTGGGGCGAAGCTGTCGTTGACACCCGGCTCAATGTGCATCCTCGGACTGTCACCATCAATCAGGAAGGTCGCAATGGCGAAGTGGTGGCTGTCGATGGGCGGGCTTTGGCAGCCCTGAGTGCGGCTTTCGGCAAACCGATTGCCGTGAAGGTGG
>Ga0256406_1001964_pt1 | contig 31070 bp, 28 predicted proteins | sample RumenRJG_03DNA_FD_185986 | JGI IMG/M metagenome (GOLD analysis project Ga0256406, IMG submission 185986) | Bovine rumen microbial communities from Lethbridge, Alberta, Canada - RJG_03 | ecosystem: Host-associated > Mammals > Digestive system > Stomach > Rumen | place: Canada: Alberta | collected... | reverse complement strand
TGGCGCAGGCCTTGTGCTGGTAAGCAGTGCTGTGGGAACAGATTACCCAAACGAGCCGTGAGCATATCTGATTGGTGAATAACTATTCGATGAAAAGGTCTTGACCGAGAACTTGTTGACACATACCGGACGGCGCAAAATGGTTTTCTAATTGTCCCACCTGTGATATAATCTTTGAGTAAAACTAGTCCCGGCGGGCCTTTGCGGCCGCTGGCGCAGATTTTCGATAGGCGGTGAAATCATGAGCATTACAGCGAAAGATGTAAAACATATTGCAGCGCTTTCACGACTGAACGTTCCGGCCGAAGACCTGGAAAAGTTCGAGACCCAGTTCAATCAGATCCTGGAATATGCGGAGATTATGAAGAAAGTCGATACGACCGGTATCGAACCTTCTCCTTACGTGCTGCCGACGAGCAACGTGTTCCGTGAAGATGTCCCCGTCAAGGGGCTTTCCCACGAAGAGGCAATGAAAAATGCCCCGGAAGAACATAACGGCGGCTTTAAGGTACCTCGCGTCATCGAGTAAGAGGAGGAAGAACTGTGGCGTTATATCAAGAGACTGTACACGAACTCCATGAGAAGCTGGCCAAAAAGGAAATCAGCTCCGTGGAACTGACCAATGCGGTCTATGACCGGATTGATGAAGTGGAAGATAAAGTCAAGGCTTATATTACCCTGGGCAAGGAAGATGCCCTGAAAAAAGCCGCGGAAGTCGACAGGAAGATTGCTGCCGGCGAAGCCATCAGGCCACTGACCGGTGTGCCTGGGGCCATCAAGGACAATATCAGCCTCAAGGGCATGCGCCTGACCTGCGCATCCAAAATCCTGGAAAACTTCCAGCCTGTTTACGATGCCCATGTCATCGAAAACCTGCGTAAAGAAGACACGATTTTCCTGGGCAAGACCAACATGGATGAGTTTGCCATGGGTTCGACGACGGAAACGTCTTATTTCCAGTCCACTGCGAACCCCTGGGATCTTTCCCGCGTCCCCGGCGGTTCCTCCGGCGGCAGTGCAGCGGCCATCGCATCCGGTGAAGCCATCTGGTCCCTGGGCAGTGATACGGGCGGATCCATCCGTCAGCCTGCTTCCTTCAACGGCTGCGTCGGCATCAAACCGACTTACGGCCGCGTCTCCCGTTACGGCTGCATCGCCTTTGCTTCTTCCCTCGATCAGATCGGGCCGATCACGCGCGATGTCACCGATGCTGCCATCGTCCTCAATACCATCTGCGGTGTGGATGCGCACGATTCCACGTCCGCCAATGTCCCCGTGCCCGATTTCACGCAGGCCCTGAAACAGGATGTCAAGGACCTGACCATCGGTCTGCCGAAGGAATTCTTTGGCAAGGGCACGGATCCCAAGGTGGCTGAACAGATCAGACTGACGGCTAAAAAGTTCGAAGAGCTGGGTGCCCATGTCGTGGAAGTCTCCCTGCCTCATACGGAATACGCCGTCATTACCTACTATATCATTGCTCCTGCGGAAGCGTCCGCCAACCTGGGCCGTTTCGACGGTGTCCGGTACGGCTACCGCAACAGACAGGCCCAGTCCGCTCCGGAAATGATGGCCGCTACCCGTACGGAAGGCTTCGGCGAGGAAGTGCGCCGCCGGATCATGCTCGGTACGTATGTGCTCAGTTCCGGTTATTATGATGCCTATTACAACAAAGCCATGCAGATCCGCACCCTGATCCGCAACGACTACAAGGAAGCCTTCAAGACCTGCGACGTCCTGCTGACACCGACCTCCCCGGTTGTCGCCTACCAGCTCGATGCCAAGATGGATCCGCTGACCATCTATATGCTCGACGTGACGACGATCCCTGTCAATATGGCAGGCCTGCCCGGCATTTCCATCCCCTGCGGTTTCGTCGACAACATGCCCGTCGGGGCACAGCTCATCGGCAAGCCTCTGGGTGAGGAAACTCTGCTGCGGGCTGCTTACACCTTTGAACAGGCTACGGACTTCCACAAGGCCGTGGCTCCCCTGGGAGGCAAGTAATCATGACTGAATATATTACTGTAATCGGCCTGGAAGTCCATGCCGAACTGAAAACCAAAACCAAAGCCTTCTGCTCCTGCTCCACGGAGTTCGGCAGCGAACCCAACACGCATGTCTGCCCGGTCTGCCTGGGCATGCCCGGCGCCCTGCCCGTCATGAACAAGCAGATGGTCGAATTCGCCCTGCGTTTTGCTCTGGCGCTCGACTGCGACATCCAGCATTACAGCAAGTTCGACAGAAAGAACTACTATTATCCTGATCTGGCCAAAGCCTATCAGATTTCCCAGTTCTATCAGCCCATCGCTCTGGGCGGCCATGTGGATATCAATGTGGACGGCAAGACCAAGCGCATCGGTGTCACCCGGATCCATATGGAAGAAGATGCCGGCAAGCTGGTCCATTCCGGCGCCACGATCAGCACGTCCGATTCTTCGGCTGTCGACTACAACCGTGCCGGTGTGCCCCTGATTGAAATCGTGTCCGAACCGGATATGCGGAGCGCTGCGGAAGCCCGTGCCTATATGGAAAAACTCCGTTCCTATCTGCAGTATACGGAAGTCTGCGACGGCAAGATGGAAGAAGGTTCCATGCGCTGCGATGCCAATATCTCCATCATGCCCGAAGGAGCGAAGGAATTCGGCACCCGGGCGGAAATCAAGAACCTGAACTCTTTCAAAGCTCTGGAACGGGCGATTGAATACGAAGTGGAAAGACAGAAGGAAATCCTCGAGGACGGCGGCCATGTCGTCCAGGAGACCCGTACCTGGGACGATGCCCAGGGCATGACATTCTCCATGCGCTCCAAGGAAGAAGCTCATGACTACCGCTACTTCCCGGAACCTGACCTGGCTCCGATCATCATCGATGACGCCTGGATCGACAAGGCCCGGAACGAACTCCCCGAACTGCCCGATGCCAAGAAAGCCCGCCTGATGAAGGAAATGGGCCTGGATGAATACAATGCGGAACTGATCGTAGCGGATAAGAGCTTTGCCTCCTATTTTGACAAGGCTGCCGAAGCCGGGAAAGACCCGAAGGCTGTTGCCAACTGGATGCTCGGCGACGTATCCGCATACCTGAACGCACAGAATACGACCATCGGACATTTCCCGATTTCCCCGGAACATCTGGGCGAGATGGTGGTCCTCATCAACAAGGGCGTCCTCTCCAGCAAGCTGGCTAAGAAAGTCTTTGCAGAGATGCTCAAGGAGGATAAGGCTCCATCCGTCCTCGTCAAGGAACTGGGACTGGAACAGGTCAGCGATGCCGGTGCCATCCAGGCGATGGTGGATGAGGTCATTGCTGCCAACCCGCAGTCCGTTGCCGACATCAAGGCCGGCAAGGGCAAAGCCATCGGATTCCTGGTGGGCCAGATCATGAAGAAATCCCGCGGCAAGGCCAACCCGGGCATGGTCAACCAGATGATCAAAAAGAGCATCCTGGGGTAAGGCCGCAGGCCATTCCAAAAAGTCTGCAGGCGGCAAGAGTTAAAGAAAACCGAATGCTGCTGCAGACTGCCCGTAAAGGGTGCAGCAACTGCGAAAATAAAGAGAGCCCCCGCGGCGTACATCAACTGTGTACGCCGCGGGGGCTCTCTTCCATATCTGAAACTTTCTGTTTTGCGCGGAAGACTTTTCCCGTTTGCTGTCTTTGTCTTGCTCACACATCTCCGCCGTGAGTCGTCAGATACACTCCCAGGAAGATGACCGCGGCGCCCAGGAGCTGGAGGATGCCCACGGTTTCCCCAAAGATCAGCCAGCCGCAGAAGATCCCGACGACGGGGGTCAGATTCAGGAAGACCGAACTGACACTGGGACCCACGTATTTGACACCGATGTTCCAGAAGACGTTGCAGGCGATCCCCCCGAGCAGGGTGACATACAGATAGGACAGGAAGGGAACCGTCGGCAGCTCGGTCGGCTGGAAGGTGCCCGTAAAAAGACCGAACAGGATCGTGCCGGCAGAACCGACGAGACTGCACCAGCCCAGAAGGGTGACAAGATCGATATGGCCGGAAAGTCTGCGTCCGGCCAGACCGTAAAAAGCCCAGGCAAACTGGGAAGCGATGCAGAAGAGATCGCCCACGTTGAAATGCAGGGAGAGGAGCATGCCCGGATTCCCATTCGTGATCAGCGTGAGCACGCCGCCAAAGGAAAGAAAAATACCCAGCCATTGTTTCGGTGCAAATTTTTCCCGCAGGATCAGGAAAGCACAGATGGATGTGATGGCCGGTGTCGTCGCCGTGATCAGGGTGCAGTTCGTGACCGTCGTGAACTGCAGGCCGTGGAACTGGAGCACACTGTTGAGCATCTGGCCGTTGATCCCCATGAAGATGATCCAGGGCCAGTCTTTTTTTACAGGCAGCAGAGCACGGATCTGTCCGCGGAGGATGCAGCACTGGTAAGCGAGCAGGACCAGGCCGACCACGAGAAAGCGGAAGGCCGTGATGGTAACGGGTGTCCAGCAGTCCAGCAGGAATTTGAGGGCTGTGGGCTGGAATCCCCACAAAATGCCAATCAGGGAAAGCAGTACATATGTGGACGAATGGCTCATTTCCGGAACCTCCTTTGGAATGAACCCATTATAGCATGGGGGAGGCCGAAAAAAAGAAATGAGGCCGATATGGGGTATTTGACTTATCGATAGTGCATATGCGCTGCTTCAGGCCGCGGCTGCCGTGATGTCAGGCGGACTCCGCACAGTACCAGGAAAGCGCCGCCCAGCTGCAGCGGGCCCATGGGTTCAGCGAGGAAGAACCAGCCTGAGAACATGCCCACTGCCGGGATGATGTTCAGGAAGACCGAGGTCAGGCTGGGACCGATGTCCCTGACACCGAGATTCCAGCAGACATTGGCCGCGATCCCTCCCAGAAAGGTCGTGTAAAGGCAGGCCGTGAAGGGAATGGGCGGCAGGGCGGTCAGATGGAACAAGCCGGATGCAAGGCCGAAGAGACAGGTGCCGAAGGAAGCGAAAAGGCTGCACCAGCCCAGGGCAGTCAGCAGATCGAAGTGCCCTGAGACTTTCCGCGAGGCCAGTGTATAGACGGACCAGGCAGCCTGGCCGATGATGCACAGCAGGTCGCCTCGGTTGAACTGCAGAGTCAGGAGGCGCGTCACGTCGCCCTTGCTGATGAGCAGGAGGACACCGCCGAAAGAGAGCAGGATGCCCAGCCACTGCCGGCCCGTCAGGTGTTCTTTCAGGAAAAAGAAGGCAAGGATGGCCGTCATGGCCGGTGTCAGGGATGTAATGAGCGTGTTGTTCGTGACGCTCGTGTACTGGAGTCCCTGGAACCCCAGTACGTTGTTCAGCATCTGGCCGGCCAGGCCCATGAGGAGGATCCAGGGCCAGTCCGCGGCGTGGGGCAGGATCCGGTGCAGATCCTTATTGTTGCGGCAGTACTGGACGGCGAGAAGACAGATCCCCATGAAGAAAAAGCGCACGACAGCGACCGTGACAGGGGTCCAGAAGGCAAGGAGCCCCTTCAGAAGGACGGGCTGGAACCCCCAGATGCAGCCGGCCAGGACAAGCAGCGAATAGGTGGCAGAACGGCTCACGGAACAGGACCTCCTCAGGCATAAAGATTACCTGTCTATTCTAACACAGCAGGGATAAAACGGGCATAGGGATTCGAGCCTGACGCAGGGAAAGTGCCCTTGACTTTTGACGGAGCCTGTAGTATATTTGTAAGGCTGAATCTACATTTAGCACTACCGCCCGGAGAGGTTCCTGAAACTCCGGAAGGAGTACCGTATTCGGCGAGTCTTGGAATGAGGGAGGTGCAGAGTATGTACGCAATTATCCGTACGGGTGGCAAACAGTACCGTGTCAGCGAAGGGGATATCCTTGAAGTTGAGAAGCTGGATGCTGCTGAAGGTGAAGAAGTCGTTTTCGACGACGTCCTGACCGTAGTGAACGATGCTGACGTCAAGGTCGGCACGCCGAAAGTGGAAGGCGCAAAGGTGACCGCCAAGGTTGCCAAACAGGGCAAAGCCGATAAGATCTTTGTTTTCAAATACAGAGCAAAGAGCAACTATCGCAAGCGCCAGGGTCATCGTCAGCCTTTTACCCAGGTTGAAATCACGAAGATCGAAGCTTAAGCCATGATCCAGGTAGATCTGTACTACGATGGAGATGGCAGGATAGAGCGGTACAGTGTTTCAGGGCATGCGGAAGCGAATCCGGAAGGATTCGACGAAGTCTGCTATGCTGTATCGCTGAATACGCAGATTGCCGCCAATGGACTTGATGAGGTACTGCACCGGAAGGTCAGGTATGCCATCGATGAGGATAACGGCAGTTTGTCCGTAGCCCTTTGCGGGAAGCCTGATGCAGAGACGGACGCCATCCTGAAGACCATGGTCTGCGGGCTGCGTCATCTGCAGAAGACCTACGAAGGGAAATATCTGAAGATCGAGGAACACAGGAGGTGAGTTAAGTGTTCGATTTAATTCTTCAATTACACGCGCATAAGAAGGGGTCCGGTTCCACTCACAACGGCCGTGATTCCAATGCTCAGCGCATGGGCACGAAAGCTCATGATGGTCAGCTCGTAACGGCTGGCTCCATCATCGTCCGTCAGCGTGGGACCCGGTTCCACATGGGACAGAACGTCGGGATGGGCAAGGATTACACCATTTATGCCAAGGTTGACGGCAAAGTCGCCTTCGAAAGATGGGGTAAGGACCGCCGCATCATCAGCGTTGTTCCTGCTGAAGCGGAAGCTTGACAAAAAAGTGAGATCCCGCCGGTTTTCCGGCGGGATTTTTGCATATCTGCCTATTATTGAGAGGAGGGTCCTATGCTTTGCGTCAGTTTTCCGCCGTCGATCGACGAGCGCTGCGCGACACTGGTCCTGGGGTCCATGCCCGGTGTGCGTTCCCTGGCGGAGCAGCAGTATTACGCACATCCCCGGAACCGGTTCTGGCCGCTGATGGCTTCCCTTTTCGGAGAGAGCCTGCCCGCGGATTATCCGGGACGGCTCTCCATGCTCCTCCGGCACCGTATCGCCCTCTGGGATACGATCGGGCGCTGTGAACGGGAAGGCAGCCTCGATTCGGCCATCCGGCACGAAGAAGCGAACGACATTATTTCTCTGCTCGTGCAGTATCCGGGTATCCGTCAGATCCTCTGCAACGGCGGAAAGGCCTATGCCGCCTTCCGCCGGTATGACTCCTCCCTGCTTGCACGGGAGGGCCTTGTGGTGCGGGCCATGCCCTCCACCAGTCCTGCCAATGCCCGCTGGACCCTGACGCGGCTCGAAGCCGTCTGGGGTGCCGCACTGGCGGGCAAGGGGGAAGGAGAAAGGCGCTGAGACCGGGGCACTTCGGGCTGACAGCAGAGAGTGCGGTACAGTGCTTTTGCAGGAAAAGATTTATTTTCTCAAATTTCTCCTTGCATCTTTCAAAAAAGCATGGTATGATATTAGTCCATTAGATTTATTAGACAGACAAAAGCAGGATGAGAGTTTTCGCGAGTGCTCAGTGGTTGGACATCGCGTTCTGATCGGAGTTTGAGAGGGGCACGATATGCTGATGACTGAGAAAACTTACTTACTACAAGGCTGAATCAAACACAATTTGGTGACAGGCCTTGTTTTTTTGTGTGCAAAAACCTGCAGGAAGAAAAGGAGTGAGAACCCATATGTTCAAGCCGGTTCATAATGGTGACCGCAAACGGTACAGTTATGCCAGAATCAAAGAAGTCCTGAAGATGCCTCATTTGATCGACTTACAAAGGAAATCCTATGAGTGGTTCATCAGGGAAGGGCTCCAGGATGTGTTCCGCGATGTATCCCCGATCAAGGACTTCACGGATAATCTGGAACTGAGCTTCGAGAATTTCACCATCGGCGATCCGAAATATGATGTGGAGACCTGTAAGGAAAAAGACGCAACCTATGCAGCACCGCTGAATGTGGATGTACGGCTGCTTTATAAAGATACGGGCGAAATCAAGGAATCGACTGTGTTCATGGGTGACTTCCCTCTGATGACCGAAACGGGCACGTTCGTCATCAACGGCGCTGAACGTGTCATCGTCAGCCAGCTCGTCCGCAGCCCCGGCGTGTATTATGCCAAGGATATGGACCCCATGGGCAAATTCCTCTACGGCACGACGGTGATCCCGAACCGCGGTGCCTGGATCGAATATGAAACGGACCTGAACAGCATCATCTATGCCCGTGTGGACCGGACCCGGAAACTTTCTGCCACGTCCCTGCTGCGTGTCATGGGCCTGCCCACGAATGACGACATCATCTCTGTCTTTGGCGAACATCCGTATCTGGTGGCCACCCTTGCCAAGGATACTTCCAAGAATGAAGAAGATGCCCTGCTGGAAATCTATCAGAAACTGCGTCCGGGCGAACCGAAGAACCTCGAAAATGCCCGTCAGCTGATCTATAACAATATTTTCTTCGACAACAAGAGATACGATCTGGCCAGCGTCGGCCGCTACAAGCTCAACAAGAAGCTGGGCTGGCGCAACCGTCTGCAGGGCCGTGTGCTTGCAGAAGATCTCTGCTTTGAGAATCCGGATGGGAGCAAGGGCGATGTCGTCGTTGCCAAAGGGACCCGGATCGGAGATGAAGAGATCGATGCCATCGAAAAGAGCGGCATCTTCTCGCAGCCGGGCTATGCCATCTGCTGGGTCATGTTCCAGGAAAAACCGGAACGTGTCATCGTGACGAAAGATATCGATCCCGATGTCCGCGTCATTACCCGGGCTGATGTCATCGCTTCCTTTGGCTACCTGCTGAATGTCATCGACGGCATGGAAGGCAAGGATGATATCGACCATCTCGGCAACCGCCGTGTCCGCTGCGTCGGGGAACTGCTCCAGAATCAGTTCCGCATCGGTCTTTCCCGTATGGAACGTGTCATCCGTGAACGGATGACACTGCAGGACGCCGATGTCATCACTCCGCAGGCTCTCATCAACATCCGTCCGGTCGTCGCTGCCGTCAAGGAATTCTTCGGCAGCAGCCAGCTGTCCCAGTTCATGGACCAGAACAACCCTCTGGCCGAACTGACCCACAAGCGCCGTCTGTCCGCACTCGGACCCGGCGGTCTGTCCCGTGAACGGGCCGGCTACGAAGTCCGCGACGTCCATCCGACGCACTACGGCCGTATGTGTCCTATTGAAACCCCTGAAGGCCCGAACATCGGTCTGATCGGCTCCCTGGCTGCCTACGGCGTCGTGAACCGCTATGGCTTCATTGAAACCCCGTACCGCAAGGTCGACCGTACGACCGGCATGGTTACGAATGATATCGTATACCTGGCTGCCGACGAGGAAGATAAATATGTGGTGGCTCAGGCCAACGAACCGCTGACCGATGACGGCCATTTCGTCAACGAGTATGTTACCTGCCGTGACAAGACGGACGTTGTCACGGTGCCGCCGACACGCGTCGACTTCATGGACGTGTCGCCGAAACAGGTTATGTCCATCGCCGCCGCCCTGATTCCTTTCCTGGAAAACGATGACGCCAACCGGGCCCTGATGGGCGCGAACATGCAGCGTCAGGCTGTGCCGCTGCTGAACCCGAAGGCACCGGTCGTCGGTACGGGCATGGAGTACAAAATCGCCGTCGACTCCGGCGTCTGCATCCTGGCCAGACACGCCGGTACCGTCAAGTACGTCAGCGGTGACAAGATCATCATCACCCGCAGCGACGGAGCCGGTGTGGATGAATACAATGTACTGAAATTCAAGCGTTCCAACCAGAGCACCTGCATCAACCAGCGCCCGATCGTCAATAAGGGCGACAAGGTCGAGGAGGGTCAGGTCCTTGCCGACGGTCCTGCCACGGATCACGGTGAACTGGCCCTGGGCCGCAATGCCATCGCCGCCTACATGCCCTGGGAAGGCTACAACTACGAAGACGCCGTACTGCTCAGTGAAGACCTCGTCAAGGATGATGTCTTTACTTCCATCCATATTGAAGAATATAACTGTGATGCCCGTGATACCAAGCTGGGACCTGAAGAGATCACCCGGGATATCCCGAACGTCTCTGAAGATGCCCTGAAGGATCTGGACGAGGACGGCATCATCCGCATCGGTGCGGAAGTGCGTCCCGGCGATATCCTGGTCGGCAAAGTTACGCCGAAAGGCGAAACGGAACTGAGCGCTGAAGAGCGTCTGATCCGTGCCATCTTTGCGGAGAAGGCCCGCGAAGTCCGTGACAGTTCCCTGCGTGTGCCCCATGGCGAATTCGGCATCATCAGCAGCGTCAAGATCTTTACCCGCGAAAACGGGGATGAACTGCCGCCGGGCGTCAACAAGCAGGTCCGCGTCAATATCGTCCAGAAACGGAAAATCGGTGAAGGCGACAAGATGGCAGGCCGTCACGGCAACAAGGGCGTCGTTTCCCGCGTGCTGCCGCGTGAGGATATGCCGTTCCTGCCGAACGGCGAACCGGTCCAGATCGTGCTGAACCCTCTGGGCGTGCCGTCCCGTATGAACATCGGGCAGATCCTGGAAGCCCACCTTGGCTGGGCCGCTGTGGGACTGGGCCACCGCATCGACAATGGCGATCCCAATGTGGAAGCGGATCTGCGCAAAGCCGGCTATGACTTCGATAAGTACGGCATGCCGGAAACGGTGGATGGTGCCGTGCAGGTCGCTGTCCCCGTGTTCGACAGTGCCCGCCAGGACGATATGGAAAAGACCCTAGCAGCTGCGGGTGTCGATCCCAGCGGCAAGACCATCCTCTATGACGGACGTACGGGTGAACCCTTCGACAACCCTGTCACTGTGGGCTGCATCTATTACCTCAAGCTGCACCATCTGGTCGCAGATAAGATCCATGCCCGTTCCACCGGTCCGTATTCCCTCGTGACGCAGCAGCCTCTGGGCGGTAAAGCTCAGTTCGGTGGACAGCGTTTCGGCGAAATGGAAGTGTGGGCCCTCGAGGCATACGGTGCTGCCTATACGCTGCAGGAAATCCTGACAGTCAAGTCCGATGACGTGGTCGGCCGTGTCAAGGCGTACGAAGCCATCGTCAAAGGTGAGAATATCCCTGAACCGGGTGTGCCTGAATCCTTTAAGGTACTGGTCAAGGAAATGCAGGCTATCGGCCTCGATGTGAGCGTCCTCGACGAAGATGATGAAGAAATCGACCTGGACGATGAAGATGAAGATATCGGAATGGGCGATATTGCCAGGGAGCTGGATATGGATATGTCCAACAGCAAGGTCACTGCAAACGCCAATACGGGTGAGCAGCATCCTGCCCTTGGCAGCGACGAGGAAATCAGCCCTGATGAAGATCAGGCCGAGGCAAGCGATTTCGATGTCATCGCCGATACGGGCAATATGGAAATGGATGATCCCCAGGGCAGTGACGACGGCTCTGACGAAGAGTGAAAGGAGTGAGTGCTCTTGTTGGATGTAAATAAGTTTCATTCTATGCGAATTGGTCTGGCTTCTCCTGAAAAGATCAGATCCTGGTCCCATGGGGAAGTGACCAAGCCGGAAACCATTAACTATAGAACCCTGAAACCGGAACGGGATGGTTTGTTCTGCGAACGCATCTTTGGACCGACGAAAGACTGGGAATGCCATTGCGGCAAATACAAACGCATCCGCTATAAGGGCGTGGTCTGCGACAAGTGCGGCGTCGAAGTGACGCGCGCCAAGGTCCGCCGCGACCGCATGGGCTCCATTGAACTCGCGGCTCCGGTTTCCCATATCTGGTATTTCAAGGGAATCCCCTGCCGCATGGGCGCCATCCTGGATATCGGTCAGCGCAACCTGGAAAAAGTCCTGTACTTTGCCAGTTATATCGTCCTTGATCCGGGCGATACGAACCTGACCAAAAAGCAGCTCCTGACGGAAAGCGAATATCAGGAGAAGGTCGACGAATACGGCCGGGACAGCTTCCGCGTCGGCATGGGCGCCGAAGCGATCAAGGAACTGCTCCATGAAATCGACGTGGAAAGCCTGACCGCTGAACTGCGGGCCGCCCTCAAAAATGAGACGAGCCTGCAGAAAAAGCGGAATATCGTCCGCCGTCTGGACGTCTGCGAAGCTTTCCTGAAAAGCGGCAACAAACCGGAATGGATGATCCTGGACGTCCTGCCCGTCATCCCCCCGGATCTGCGTCCGATGGTCCAGCTCGACGGCGGCCGCTTCGCCACGAGTGACCTGAATGACCTGTACCGCCGCGTCATCAACCGCAACAACCGTCTGAAGAGACTGCAGGAACTGAAGGCTCCTGACATCATTGTCCGCAATGAAAAGCGCATGCTGCAGGAAGCTGTCGATGCCCTGATCGATAACGGCCGCCGCGGCCGTGCCGTCACGGGCCCGGGGACGCGTCCCCTGAAGTCCCTGTCCGACATGCTGAAAGGCAAGCAGGGCCGTTTCCGTCAGAACCTCCTCGGCAAACGTGTCGACTATTCCGGCCGTTCCGTTATCGTCGTCGGTCCTGAGATGAAGATGCATCAGTGCGGCCTGCCGAAGGAAATGGCACTGGAACTCTTCAAGCCCTTCATCATGAAGCGCCTCGTGGAAAACGGTTCCGCCACCAATATCAAAAGTGCCAAGCGCATGGTGGAACGTGCTTCTGACGCTGTCTGGGACGTCCTGGAAGACGTCATCAAGGAACATCCGGTCATGCTGAACCGTGCCCCGACACTGCACAGACTGGGCATCCAGGCTTTCGAACCGATCCTGTCCGAAGGCCGCGCCATCAAACTGCACCCGCTGGTCTGCACGCCGTTCAACGCTGACTTCGATGGTGACCAGATGGCCATCCATCTGCCCCTGTCCGCAGAAGCCCAGGCAGAAGCCCGCGTGCTGATGATGAGCATCAACAACATCCTTTCTCCGGCAAACGGCAAACCGATTACCGTGCCGACGCAGGATATGGTGCTCGGTGCCTACTACCTGACCATCTTCAAGGATGGCGCCAAAGGGGAAGGCCACCGTTTCATCAGCTTCGATGAAGCCCGCATGGCTTACTTCCACAAATGTGTGGACCTGCAGGCCCGCATCAAAGTGCGCGTGCCCAATTCCGAGATTTATCCGGAACCGTCCAACACGGGCGAGAGCCTCGTCACGACTTCCGTGGGCAACATCATTTACAACAGCGAACTGCCTCTGGAGCTGCGCTATTATTCCAAACAGGAAGACGGCACCTGGCTTCTGGGCAAACTGATCGACAAGAAGGAACTGGGACGCCTCGTTGCCAAGGCTCACAAACTTTACGGCAACTTCGGCACGGCCCGCGTCCTCGATATCGTTAAGAAACTGGGCTATGACAACGCCTGCAAATCCGGCCTGTCCATCGCTGCTTCCGATATCAAGATCCCGAAAGAGAAGGCGGAGATCCTGGCAGCTGCTGAAAAGCAGGTCGGCAAAGTGGAGCGCCTGTTCAGCCGTGGTATGATGACGGAGGATGAACGCTACCGCAAAGTCATCGACATCTGGAACCAGGCTACGGAAGACGTGGCTACGGCTCTGATGAAGAACACCATGGATCAGTTCAACCCGGTATACATGATGGCCAACTCCGGTGCCCGCGGCAACGTGCAGCAGATCCGTCAGCTCGCCGGTATGCGCGGCCTGATGGCTGACCCTTCCGGCCGGATCATCGACCGTCCTATCAAATCGAACTTCCGCGAAGGCCTTACCGTACTGGAATACTTCATTTCCACGCACGGTGCCCGGAAAGGTCTGGCCGATACGGCACTGCGTACGGCTGACTCCGGTTACCTGACCCGCCGTCTCGTCGACGTGGCTCAGGACGTCATCGTCCGTGAAGATGACTGCGATGTGAGCAGTATGGATCTGGTCCGTGAACGCGCCCGCTTCTGCAAGAGCGTCCTCGGTTCCAGCCAGCGCAAGCTGAAAGAATATGCCGTGGGCCGCACCCTTGCATCCAGCGTCCTGAATCCTGCTGACGGCAGCATCCTTGCCGAAGCGGATACGGAAATCACGGATGAAGTCTTCGACCGCTTGCTGGCCGCCCGGATCCTCGATATCAAACTGTATCCGGTCGACGAGGAAAGCACGGAAGAACCGGAAGAGCTCCGTATCAATGTCAGCGAAGACCGCGTCAAAGCTGCTTTCCGTGAACATATGACCCATCACTTCCTGGATAAGGAAGTGGCTGCCGATATCGTCAATGCTGCCGGAGAGGTCCTGGCACCCAAAGGCTCCACCTTTACGGCCGAGGCCATCGAGAAAGTCCTCGAAGACGGCACGGTCAAGGAACTGAGCATCCGCAATAACGAAGTGGACGGCATCTATGTTGAAGCCATTACTTCCGGCAAGAACAAGAGTACGGTGCTGGAATCCCTGCGCGACCGTCTGGTCGGCCGTACCCTGGCTGAGGATATCACCGATGCCGACGGCAAGGTCCTGTACCATCTGAACGACTACATTACGGAAGATATGGCCGATGTCATTGCCGGCCTGCGGGAACGGGTCAAGATCCGCAGCGTCCTGACATGCAAATCCCATTTCGGTGTCTGCCGCAAGTGCTATGGCCGCAACCTGGCCACGGCCAAGAAGGTCGAAGTCGGCGAAGCTGTCGGCACGATTGCAGCCCAGGCCATCGGTGAACCGGGTACGCAGCTGACGATGAGAACGTTCCACACGGGCGGTGTCGCCGGTGAAGATATCACTCAGGGTCTTCCGCGTGTCGAGGAACTGTTCGAAGCCAGAAAGCCGAAACATCCCGGCATCCTGAGCGAATCTGCCGGTACTGCCACGATCGAGGAAAAAGAGGACGGCCGGTATGTGATCGTCTATCGGGAAGACGGCAGCGAGGATTCCTACCATATCCCGTACGGTGCCAAGATCCATGTGGCTGACGGTGAGCATGTCGAGGTGGGTGACCGCCTGACGGAAGGCTCCCTGAATCCGCATGATATCCTCCGCATCAGCGGCCCGAATGCCACACAGTATTATCTGGTACAGCAGGTACTGGGTGTTTACAAATCCCAGGGCGTTGAGATCAACGACAAGCACGTCGAAGTCATCGTCCGTCAGATGATGCGCAAATACCGCATCGATGACGCGGGAGATACCCGGATGCTGCCCGGCTCCGTTGTGGATATCGCCCAGTTCGAGGATGAGAACGATGAAGTCCTGGCAGAAGGCAAACAGCCGGCTCAGGGCCATCCGATCCTGCTCGGGATCACGAAGGCTTCTCTGGCTACGGATTCCTTCCTGTCCGCGGCTTCCTTCCAGGAAACGACGCGCAACCTGACCGATGCTGCCATCAAAGGCAAGGTGGATCCGCTGCTCGGCCTGAAGGAAAACGTCATCATCGGCAAACTGATCCCTGCGGGAACCGGTATGCCAAAATACCGCAATATCGAATTGAAACTGCATCGTCCTGATGAAATCAAGGAAATCCCTGACGAAGGATCCGCCGAGTAAGCGGAGGGAATACTGAATTTGAGAGTGCTGCGTGTGTGAGTCTTTCATACATGCAGCACTTTTCTTGTATGGCGGAATTTCCCTGACTTCGGCAGTTTCCATCATTATCTGAGGCTGCACACAACTTATGGAGCTGTCTCATCCCGTGTTTTGGGAGGCCCCCGCTGCAGGAAAATGCGGACAGGGACATTGTTTTCTCCGGCGGCAGATGGAGCAAAGCGGTTCCAGAGAAAGATATACCGAACATTAGCCAAATAAAGAAGATTCATAAAAATTCCTGTCCAAGCTTTTTACTACAGTGTAAAAAATAGTACATAATTTGTGTATGCGTGAAGATATGTGGAGATTTATTTTATGGATATCTCTTTTTCCATTGACATCAGAGGCGAAGAGGTGTATAAAAAGAATAGATTTCATATGAACGTTATAGATAAAAAATAATAAAGCGTTCATAAAGAATGGAATCCGAATCGACACAAAAGGGCATGAGGGGAAATTTGGCGGAAATATACTTCTACCAGTAAGGAAACGCTGTTTTTCTTTCCTGAAAAACAAAGACCATCCCGTCGGGACAGAATTTCTGTCCGGGTGGGATGGTCTTTGCTGCATCTGGAAGTGTCAGCCGGGAACGGCCGGATCAGTGCAGGTTGGTACGGGAGAACTGTTCGATCCTGACAAAGGGGATGACGTCCATCTTGTAATAAAGATGGATGGTTCCGGGAATGATGAGAAGTTCCTTGTGCTGCAAGTTCTGAGCATAGCGGCCGGAGACCTGTTCCTTGACGGCTCCGCAGGGGCCTGCCAGGGCAATGGCGGCAAATTTTTCGCCGGCTTTGGCGGACTTGGGTGTGTACACGTCACCGACGAGAGTGATGCCGTAACGGTTGTGGAACGTCACTTTTTTATGATTGACACGTTTATCGACAGGAAATGTCTTGTCCCATTTGTCAGAAAGCAAAGCGGCTCTGATCGTTTCAGCCGGGGCTTTGGAAGGACCGGCCTGCGGGGCAGCCAGGAGCGTACCCTGTCCTCCCAGTATGGAAAGACCGGCAATAAGGGACAGCAGGATCGATTTGTGGGAGGATGTTTTCTTTTTCACGGGTGTCTCCTCCTTCGTTGGATTTACCATAAAGCCGGTCTCCGCAAATGACAAAGACTTTTCCTACATGGCCTTTCATGCCTGACCGGTATGGAAAAAGATCCGTCCTGCCCGGGGCGGTGATCCTTCGCTGCGGGTGGGCGGACCGGCCCGGGATTTGTTGACTTTCTCCTGTAATGAGAGTAAACTGAAATCCGGATGCGGCAGGTTTCGCCTGTGATACATGAAAGAGCGTGAACGGAGTTCGCGAAGGGGGACACCACCTCGGGTGCCATTTCTTTCGTGAGCTCTTTTTGTTTCAGTCTTCTGAGAAGCAGCCGGCCCCTGCACTGCCTCCCTGACAGGGAAACCATTACCTGTTTGATTGATTGACGCTCCCGGGTAAACAAAGATATAATGAAACTTCGTGGAGGAGACTATGGAACCGATCATAGAAGTCAAACATTTGACGCATACCTACGTGGATGCGCAGAATCAGGAAATGACAGCGCTGGAGGATATCAGCCTGTCCATACAGCCCGGGGAATTTGTGGCTGTCATCGGAACGAACGGCAGCGGCAAGTCGACGCTGGCCCGGCATTTCAACGCGCTGCTGGTGCCCACGTCAGGTCAGTGCCTCGTAGGCGGCCTGGATACTTCCGTGGATAAAAATCTCTGGCCCGTGCGGCAGACCGTGGGCATGGTTTTCCAGAATCCGGACAACCAGATCGTAGCTGCTGTCGTCGAGGAAGATGTCGCTTTCGGGCTGGAGAATATCGGGGTGCCCGGTCCGGAGATCCGGCCCAGGGTGGAGCAGGCACTGGCTCTTGTCGGGATGTCGGCCTATGCCAAACACGCGCCCCATCGCCTGTCGGGCGGGCAGAAACAGCGCATTGCCATCGCCGGTGTCGTTGCCCTGCAGCCGCGGTGCATCGTTTTTGATGAGCCGACAGCGATGCTCGACCCAAAAGGGCGCCGGGACATCGTCCGCACCGTGCTGGCCCTGAACAGGGAAAAGCATATTACGATCGTCTATATTACCCATAAGATGGAAGAGGCCATCCTGGCGGACCGAATCATCGCCATGGATCATGGCCATATTGTGATGGAGGGAAACCCGAAAGACGTCTTTACCCAGGTGGGAAGGATCCACGAACTGGGTCTGGAAAGTCCTTTGGCTGCGGAAGTGGCATATGCCCTGAAAGAAGCGGGCCATGCCCTGCCGCCCGTCCTGACCCATGAGGAGCTGTGTGACGCATTATGTCCATCGAAGTAACGCATATTTCATATACCTATATGGCCCATACGAGCCTGGAGCACAAGGCCCTGGATGATGTGTCGTTCCGGATCGACAAGGGGGAATTCGTAGCTCTCATCGGTCATACCGGCAGCGGCAAATCCACCCTGGCGGAACACCTGAACGGGCTGCTGCACCCCGATACGGGAACGGTGTGTGTGGATGGCGTCGACCTGAAGGGAAAGACGCCGGAGGCCAGGAAAGCCCGGGGCAAAGTGGGCATGGTGTTCCAGTATCCGGAGCACCAGCTGTTTGCGGAATCCATTTACGAAGATATCGCCTTTGGCCCCCGCAATCAGGGCAGGACACCGGATGAGGTGGATGCTGCTGTGCGGGCAGCCATGGCCTTTGTCAATCTGGATTATGATGAATTTGCCGCCCGGTCGCCGTTCCAGCTGTCTGGCGGTCAGATGCGGCGTGTGGCGATTGCCGGCGTCGTGGCCATGGAACCTGATTATCTCATCATGGATGAACCCAGTGCGGGTCTCGACCCTGTCAGCAGGGACAGTATCTTCGGGCAGGTCGTGGAAATCTTCCGGAAACGGAAGATGGCGGTCATCCTGATCACCCATTCCATGGAAGAAGCCGCCCGGTATGCCGACCGGCTCCTCGTCATGAGCGGCGGCCGGCTCCATCTGGATGGTCCGGCACGGCAGATCTTTACGAATGACAAAGAAAAGCTGCGCTCGCTCAGCATGGACATCCCCGAAAGTGTCAAACTGGCGGAGGAACTGAAAGCCGGCGGCCTGCCCCTTAAAGGGACACCGCTTACCCGGGAGGAACTGATCCGGGCCATCGAGGAAGCAAAGGGGTGGAAGAGATGCTGACAGAAATCACGCTGGGTCAGTACTATCCCGGCAATTCCAGGATCCATCAACTGGATCCGCGGACCAAGATCCTGGCTGTCCTTGCTTTTATGGTGATGGTCTTTGTGGCGAACAGTCCTCTTTCCTATGGTATCCTGATTGCCTTTATCGCCGTCTCCGCCATGGCTGCACGCCTGCCTGCCGGACTGCTTTTAAAATCCATCAAACCGCTGTGGTTCATCATCATTCTGACTCTTCTGATCCATCTCTTCATGGATCCGGGCAGGATCCTGTGGCAGTGGAAGTTCCTGAAAATCACGGAGGAGGGGCTTGTCCTTGGCGTCAAGATGTCCCTGCGCCTTGTGCTGCTCCTGCTCATCTCTTCTTTGATGACCTTTACGACGTCACCCATCGTGCTGACGGACGGCATCGAAAGCCTGCTGCGGCCCTTCAGAAAGATCGGTGTACCCGCTCATGAACTGGCGATGATGATGACCATCGCTCTGCGGTTCATCCCGACGCTCCTGGAGGAGACCGACCGGATCATGAAGGCCCAGATGTCCCGGGGCGCAGATTTTACATCGGGGAATATGGTGAAACGGGCAAAGAACCTGCTGCCCATCCTGATCCCGCTCTTCATTTCGTCTTTCCGCCGGGCCGACGAACTGGCTCTTGCCATGGAAGCACGGTGCTATCACGGCGGTGAGGGAAGGACAAGGATGCACGAGCTCGCTTACAGGCGGGCTGACGCCGTGGCAGCTGTCATCATGGTACTGCTCTTTGCGGTCCTGGCGGTACTGCGCTGGGGGCCCGTGGCATGACCGGGCGGCATACGGTCAAGGCAGTCGTTGCCTATGACGGGACGGACTATCAGGGCTTCCAGCGTCAGACCCGGGGCAGGGGAATCCAGCAGATCCTGGAACAGGCACTGAGCACAGCCCTGCGGGAACCCATCCTCATCAAGGCGGCGGGGCGGACGGATGCGGGTGTCCACGCCCTGGGCCAGGTCATTTCCTTTGCTACGAGTTCTCCCATCCCGCCGGAAAATTACCGGCGCGCTGTGGCGCATCTGCTGCCTAAGGATATTGCCCTGCGGGAAGCGGAAAATGTGCCAGATACCTTCCATGCCCGCTTCGACGCGGTCGATAAGACCTATCGGTATGAAGTCGATTATTCCCCGCTGCCCGATCCCTGTGCCCAGCGTTATGCCTGGCTGATCCGGGAAGAACCGTCGCTGGAGGCCATGAATGAAGCGGCAGCGCTCCTTGTGGGGACGCATGATTTTTCTGCCTTCCAGAATCATGGCAGCCAGGAGACATCGCCGGTGCGGACCATGTACGAGGCGCACTGGGATCAGGTCGGGAACCGCTATTTCTTTACGATCCGCGGGAATGGCTTCCTGTACCGGATGGTGCGGAATCTCGTGGGCTGTCTCGTCAAAGTCGGCACGGGCAAATGGAGTGTGGCGGATTTCGCGGCCGTCATGGCATCCCGCGACCGGAAACAGGCCGGGATGGCGGCGCCGGCCTGCGGTCTTTTTCTTATGCATGTATCTTATCCAAAATAACCGGAGATCTCTTCGGAACAGGAGCTGTGAAAAATGAGCAGTCATTCTTCCGCAGCTCCTGTTCTGATTTTACGGGTCAGGACCTCCAGCCCGGCCGAAAGGATAAAGGACGGATTTCGCGGCAACGGAAGGAGAGCCGAACCGCGGTCCGCGACCGGCAAATCCCACCTCAAAACACAAAACTCTGCTCCCAGCCCCAAAGCATCGAGGTACCACAGCTCCATAGCTCCTGATTTTTGATGAAAGTCCGTCAATAGTTAGGTGAAACAAAATAATTAAAAACAAGACCACAAGTTATTGTGCTTTTTTATATATAAGAGTACAATAACTAGTGTTTTCTATTGTATATTCCTAAAAATGAAGGAGGCTGTTTTATGAAACGGATGGGGAATAAAAAAATTGCCGCAGGAGTCCTGAGTCTTGTTCTCATGGGAACCGCAGCAACAGCCTGGGGAGCTGAAGCTGTAAAATCTGAAACGGCGGATACGGAAGAAATCGTCATCACTGCCAACCGCATGCCGAATAAGAAGGTGGATACACCGGCAAATGTCAGCACTGTTACTTCCCGGCAGCTTGAAGAATGGAACTCCCGCAGTGTGGCGGACGCACTGGAGAATGTGCCGGGGGTAAGAGTCATCAGTAACGGGCTCGGTGCCAATGAAAAACATATCCTCGTCAACGGGGACGAGAGAGTACTGATGCTGGTGGACGGCCGCCGCGTCAGCTACAGCATGGGTTCCATGTCCACTCGAGCCTCTTTTGATGCGAATACACTTCCGCCCGTGGATGCCATCGATCACATCGAAATCGTCAAAGGCGGGGCTTCGACAGTATATGGTGCTGACGCTGTCGGCGGTGTCATCAATATCATTACCAAAACTCCTGAAAAGACAAGCGGTAAAGTCCATGTGGGGTACGGCTCCTGGGGGAATCAGCAGTGGGGCTTTGATGTGGGCGGCAAAGAAGGCAAGACGGGACTGTTCGTTGCCGGCAACCGCGAGAAAATTTCTCATCTGAAATATAAAGCTGAAAACGGCGATACCAAAAAATGGCCCGGCCAGTCCAACTCGACGCAGGACAGTTTGTCAATGAAGCTGACGCAGGATTTCACTGACAAAGACGGTCTGACACTGACCTATGATTATTCCACTCTGGATGGTTTCAGCCCTTATGCAGTCACGAGCTATTTTGGCAGTTCCTATGTGACGAAAAAGACCAATAATGTCAGCCTGATGTATGACTGGAACCGCCAGCAGGATAACAGCGGTTTTGTGCGTGCCTACCGCAACTATTACAGCTACAATAATTCCGGCGATATGCATGAAACGGACTGGGCTCTGGAAGGACAGCAGAATTTTGCCCTTTCTGATACGAACAAATTGCTGGCAGGACTGGAATACCGCCATGCAGAAGCGGATAATGAAATCGCTTATGCCAGGAAAAAAGGCTATCACAGCAGAGCTGTCTATCTGCAGGATCAATGGCAGTTTGCTCCTACCTGGCAGCTGAACACCGGCATCCGTTATGACAATTACAGCGGCATTGCCAGCAGGACGAGCGGAAGCGCAGCCATCAACAAAAAATTCAGTGAGGACAGCCATGCCTATTTCTCCTGGAACCAGGTATTCAAAGTGCCTACGATCGATGATCTGTATTATTCCTATCCCGGATATTTTGGGTATTACAGCTATCGCGGCAACGAGAATCTGAAACCGGAGCACGGCAATGTCTATACGCTGGGGTATGATTTTAAGTCTTCTCCGGCAACGGAATGGAATATCAGCGCCTTCTACAGCAACATCACTGATGCAATTGAATGGCCGATGGTCGATTACACGACCTATTCTTATCAGGCCGAAAATATCAAAAAGCAGAAGAAACGCGGTATGGAGCTGTCCGTCAACCATAAACTGAACAAACACTGGGATCTGGACGCTTCTTATACCTATGTAAAAGTGGAGAACAACAATGAAGATCAGGGCTATATCCGCGATCTGAATTATGCTCCGAATTATTATCAGTTCGGAGTCCGTTACCATACTGATGACTGGATGGTTTCGCTCCGTGCCCGCGGGGCCAGCGGCCTTTCCAAGTATGGCATGCATTACAGCGGATATCCGAGAGAATTCTATGGAGAAAACCGTTATCTGACACTGGATCTGAACGCCAGGTACAAGTTCGATGCCCACTGGACCGGTTTCGTTTCTGTTTATAACCTGAATAACGCGGCTTATGCGGAAATGGGCGGTGCCGTAAACGGTCAGGACAGCTATCCGATGCCGGGCAGGCGGTTCATCGTCGGTGCGGAATACAAGTTTTAAAAAGGCCGGAATCGGAACGGAAAATCGTCCGGAACCGTGCTATAATGGAGGAATCGCAACCAGCGGTCCTCCATTTTTTGGTATGAGGCTGCAGGGAAAGGAGGAAGCCGATGCGGCATTTCAAGAGGGGCATGTTCCCCCTGCTGCTTTTTGTCATCTGCCTGATTTTTGCAGGCTGCGGCACCTGGGTCCGCCATGGCGGCTATGTGGTTACGGATGCCCGCGGCAAAGCGGTTTCCTTTGCAAAGGAACCGAAGAAGATCCTGACGGATTCCCTGCATCTTGATGAGACCGTACTGACTCTTGTGCCGGCATCCCGGCTTGCCGGTGTCTATTACCTGGCGGCGGAGCCGGGGATCTCTTTCATCGCAGAAGAGACAAAGGCGCTTCCCCGCTTCCGGCAGTATACCGTGGAAAGTGTGGCGAAGAGCGGGGCGGATGTGTTCTTTGCCTCGACCTGGTCCGATCCGCTCCTGGTCCAGAAAGTGGAAGAGATGGGTATCCCCGTTTTTGTCTGTCATGGACCCGTGACTGTCGCTGAGGTTGAGGAGAATGTGCGTCTGATGGGGCTTGTCCTGCATCAGGAAGCGGTGGGAAGAAAAGTCATCCGCACCATGGAAAATGAGCTGAATCAGATCGAAGCAGTCGTGGGTCAGCAGCAGGGAAACAAACCTGTGGGCATCCTGCTCTCCCTGATGAGCCGCTACGGCGGGAGCGGGTCCCTGTATGATGAACTGGCGGCCCGCGGCGGCTGGGTGAACGGCCTGGCCAAAAGCGGCCTGAAGAACGGTATGGAGATTTCCCGCGAGGCTGTGCTTGCAGCGCGGCCGGATTTTATCCTTACTTCTCAGCCCTATGCGGAAGAAAAAGATGCCTATGAGGCACTGCAGCAGCGTTTCTTTGCGGATCCGGCCTATGCCGGTCTGCAGGGACACGTACGGATCGTGGCTCTGCCGGACCGTTATGTCTATGATGCATCGCCCCAGCTTGTCTATGGAATCAAAAAAATGGCCAATGCAGCCTATGGGAAGGAACTTTTCCCTCCGGAACCGGAAGAACTCCTGAAAGGATATTGATATGCTGTCACTCCAAAACGCGTCCCTGGGATATGGGACCTCTTCTGTGCTCCATCACGTATCCCTGGACATAGAACCGGGTGAATGCATCGGCCTCATCGGACCCAATGGCGGAGGCAAGAGTACCCTCCTGAGGACCCTGGCAGGGCTTCTGCCGCCGCGCCGGGGGAAGGCCGCTTTCCGGGGAAGGCCGCTTGCGAACTGGCCCCGGCGGGAACTGGCCGGACATATTGCCTACCTGCCGCAGGAATGCCCGATCCCGTTTGCCTACCGGACCCTCGATGTGGTCCAGCTCGGTCAGTATGCCCGCCTTCCCTGGTGGCAGCACGGCGGAGAAGATACGGGGCGGGCACGGCAGTATCTGGAACTTGTGGGCATCGGAGATCTGGCGGAGCGACCCGTGACGCTCCTTTCAGGCGGGCAGAGACAGCGGGCTCTGCTGGCGCGTACGCTGTTCCAGCAGGGAGAAGTCTATTTGCTGGATGAGCCGACAGCATTCCTCGATCCTGTCCAGGAACGGGACATCTTCCAGATTTTCATGGAGCTGGCGGAGGCGGGACGGAGCGTCGTCATCGCGCTCCATGATCTGACGCTGGCTGCGCGCTGCTGCAGCCGCCTGATCCTGCTGGGCCGGGGAGAAATCGTCCGTGACGGGAACTGGGAAGAAGTCCTTACGGATGAAGCCGTAAGCCGGGCCTATGGGGAGCCCTGCAGCGTCCAGCGTGACAGCCGGGCTGTGGAAATCATCCCCCGCACGGAAGGACGGTCGGAACAGATGAGGGAAAAACTGGCAGGCCTGCTGGCCGAAGGAGAGAAATCATAATGAAAGCAATCTATTTGGGGATGGAATATTTTACCAGAGGAGGCCTGGTGATGTGGCCGCTGCTCGTTTGCTCCCTGGTTTCCGTCGCCGTGATCCTGGACAGGCTCGCCTTTTTCCACCGGGCGGACACGGAACGGGGGTTTTCGGAGCGGTTCTGCAGGGCGCTCCGCAAGGATCACTGGGAAGAGGCACGGAACCTTGCCCGGGCGACAAAGGGCGGCCTGGCGGCACTGGCGGTCCATCTGCTGGAAGCACCGGAATATCTGCAGCTGCAGGAAGCCTTTGTCACAGGGGAAAGCCGGTCCATCCTGAACCGCTTTGCGCATGGCCTGCCGTATCTTAAAGTGATTGTCACCTTATCCCCGCTGCTGGGACTCCTGGGCACCATCACGGGCATGATGGCTTCCTTTGCTGCGCTGGGGTCGCGGTGGGACAATCCTCTTGCGGTGACGGGCGGCGTCGGAGAAGCGCTGATCACGACGGTCTTCGGACTTTCCATCGCCATTGTGACAATGTGCTTCTATGCCTATTTTTCGCAGCGGGTGCATCAGATCACTCTGGAAATGGAACTGCTCTGCAGTACTTTTTCAGAAGCCGTGGCGCGTAAAAAGGAGCATCAGGCATGATTCAGCTTCATTCGGACAGGGACTCGGATCCGGTGATCCAGATCGGCCCCATGGTCGACCTGATCTTTTTGCTCCTTGTCGTGTTCATCGTCAGCATGATGTATATGGACCAGTCTTATACGGTGCCCGTGGATGTGCCTCAGGCGGAAGCTGAGCGCAGCCGCCGGCAGTCCGTTGACGTGGCTATCCGGGCTGACGGGTCCGTTTACTGGCAGGGCGAGCCCGTTACTGCGGAAGGACTTGCCGCAAGGGCAGCAGCGGCGGATCAGGCGGCTGTCATCATCCGGGCAGACCGCAGTGTCAGTTACGGACGCGTCGTGAGCGTCATGGAAATCCTGAAAAAAGCCGGACTCAGGCAGTTTTCCCTGGCCGTCCGGCCGGAGAGCTGAAATGGGCCGGCACAGCTGGCGCAGCAGCATGGCGGCATCCCTGGCGCTTCACATCCTGATCCTTTCCGCACTGGGACTGGCTGCCCGAAAGCATATCGAAAAAGCTCCGGAAATGCTGATCGAAGTCAGCCTGGCTGACGGGGAAAAAATGGGAAAAACGGGAAAAGAAGGCGGCGGAGCAGCGGCTCCTCTTCCCGGTTCCGGACCGCTTGCCCCGACGGCTGCCTTTCATGCGGAGCCTTCCGGTGCCGGCAGGGAAATGCAGCCATTTTTGCCGGATGACGCTGCCGGTGCCGGAAGCACAGTGCCCGCGGCAGCCGCATCGGATCATGGGCAGGGCGGAGAAACTGCGGTGAGAGAAGGCACTTCTTCAGGCACGGGCCCTGCCGGCGGCGGAGACAGTGCCGGCGGCGGTGACGGGACTGCAGCCGGCAGCGGTGACGGAAATGCGGCGGGCAGCGGCAATGGCGGAACAGGCTCCGATTCGGATGAAAGCCGTCCGGCCAGCCTCAGCTACTACCGCAAGCAGTATCCGGCAGCTTCCCGTCAGGCCGGAGAAACAGGAAGCGTGGTCATCGGAGTGGAAATATCCGCGTCCGGTTCCGTGACAGCGGCCTGGGTGGAAGAAAGTTCCGGCTTCAGCCGGCTGGATTCGGCTGCACTGCAGTCCGCATATGAATGGCGGTTCCATCCTGCTCTCGACAGGGCGGGAAATCCTGTGGAAGGAAAAAAACTGGTCCGCGTCGTATATACATTACAGGAGTAAGCGATGAACCATCCGGGCCCGCAGGAAAACGCTGATTTGGAAGGGAGCGGTGATGATGACAGGAAGGAAATTGCATTGCTGTCTGGCTGCAGGTGCCATCCTCAGCCTGGTTCTTTCTCCGGTACTGACAGTGTCCGTGCCGCGGCCGGTCCGGGCTGCTTCGCAGCAGTACACGGACCTTGCCTATGAACACAAAGTGCCGGGACAGATCATATTCCGGCAGGGCGGTCTCACTGTCCGGGAAAGGCAGATCTCGGAGGCCGGCCTGACACTCCATTATCCCTATGTGACAGTGGAAGGGAATTCACATGTCACAGCGAGGATCAATCATTATTTCAAAGCGCAGGCCGAAAGATCCCAGGAGGCTTACACAAGAGCCAACCGTCCCTATACGGAGGGACGCGGTGAAATGCTGACGTCCTCCGTGGATTACCTGGTCGATTATGCTGATCAGGAATTCCTCGGTTTCCGCTGTTACGGCATGGACTATTACGAAAGGGCAGCCCATCCATCGAGCTGGGAACGGGGCGTTGTGTTTGACAGGGCGACGGGAAGACGCGTCACCTGGCAGGAAGTCCTGCAAAAAAGGGGAAGAAAGCCATATACCCTGGAGCTTGTCAATGAAGCGCTCTGGGCTTCTCCGTATGGCAAAGAACACAGTTTCTTTGAAGATTTCACAGGTCTTGCCAGACTGCCGGAAAATTTCTATCTCGACAGGAATGGAAAGATCCATTTCATTTTTCAGCAGTATGAGATTGCTCCCTATGCTGCCGGGATCATCGATCTGCCGATGGAATGAAGGAAGTCCTGATGGCTGCGGGCAGCCGCAGCCTGTTTGAAAAAAGATATGTTAACCTTGTGAAAATTGCAAGTTGACCAGAAAGGGATAAACAAGTAAAATCTATGGGTAAGGATCGAATGATGGATTATGTACACGAGCTTTCCGTTTATCAGGGAAGCCGGTACGACAACAGCTATATAGGAAGGATCAGCTTTGCCCGCTGGGGCGAGGAAACAGCGGAGACTGCCTGGAAAACGGAAATCGTAAAGCCCGGGTCGGAAGTCGAGTGCCTGCAGGTGCAGGCCTGGAACGGGCCCCGTATGACCGGGATCCTCGAAGCGTGGATCTTCTTTGCCGGTTTTCCCAGACAGGCACCTTCCAGGGCTCGGCATGAGGGGTACCAGGGAAGACTGTGGCGTTCTTTTTCCAAAGAAGAAGTGGAGGATTTTGCCCGGGCAACGGGAGATTTCAATCCCATCCACCTGACGGAGACTCCCGTGGTCCAGGGGCTCCTCATCTTTTTGGAGCTGGGCCGGACTCTTGGCTATCCTGATTTCCTTTCTGTGAAATTCCGGTCACCTGTCCATGCGGGTATACCCATTTATCTCAAGGAGGAACATATCGATGAGCCAGGAAAACATTTCACGCACTACTGTTCAAGGAGCTTCCAGAGATGTCTCCCCAATCCGTATGATGACGAGCACTGCTGTCTGTGTCGCGCTTTTAGCAGTGTCGGCCTACATTTCTTTTCCGCTGCCTTTCACACCCGCCATGGTGACGGCGCTGACCATCGTCGTGAATCTGGTCGCCTTCATCATGAAGCCTAAACAGGCAGTCATGACCATCCTCATCTATCTGCTCCTTGGTGTTGCCGGCGTCCCTGTCTTTGTGGGCGGGACGAGCGGACTGATCAAGATCATCGGCCCGACGGGCGGCTTCAATTTGGGCTTTTTGGCAGCCGTCGCGGCAATGAGTGCTTTCCGCGGGGATTCCCATGATTTCCGCAGGCTCGTCACTGCCGGGATCTGCATCGGTATGCCTGTGATCTATATCTGCGGCTGCATCAGCATGTATGCCGTCAACCGCATCGGGGTGTGGGCCACACTCGTTTCGGCCGTATTCCCCTTCCTGATCGGGGATGTCCTGAAGGTAGTCGTGGCAGCGATGCTGGCTTCCCGTCTGTACCGTTATGGAATTGGAAAATGATGTCTGTTGAACCGGAAGAGGTCTATGTCCTGGGCGGCCTGCGCACCCACCTGGGACTGACCCATGGATGTTTTGACAAGATTCGTCCGGAAGAGCTCGGAGCCGCTCTTTTCCGGGCGATTTTTAAAATGTGGCCTCAGGCTAAAAAGGCGGATGAAGTCATCGGCGGCAATGCTGTCGGCCCCGGCGGCAATCTGATGCGCCTGACGGCCCTGACGGCAGGGCTGGATCCTTCCATCCCCGCCCTGACTGTGGATATGCAGTGCGCTTCCGCAGCTGAAGCCATCAGTCTTGGCTGGGCAAAGATCCGGAGCGGAATGGCGGATCTGCTGCTCTGCGGCGGAATCGAGTCGACTTCGCTGCAGCCGCTGCGCATTTATCAGCCTCAGGATCCGTTCTACCGCAAAGAAGGGTATAAGGTTGCCCGTTTTTCTCCGGATACGGACAGCCCGCGGGCCATGCTCGAGGGCGCGGAGCGGACAGCCCAGTGGTATGGGGTGCCGCGGGAGGAACTGGATGCCTGGGCCGTCCGGAGCCACCGCCTCGCGAGCGGGTCAAAAGCTCTCCTTGCACCTTATGTGGTCAGCCTTTTTGGCAGTAACCGGGACGAGGGAATCCGCCCCCGGATGAGTCCGGCCCTTGCAGGGCGCATGCCGGCGCTCTTTACGGAGGAGGAAGTCCTTCATCTGATCAATCCGCTCCGGGCTGCAGCGGGAGAAGCGCCGCTGGGACACGCGGTGCCGTCCCTTACGGCGGCGACTTCCTGCCTTACCCACGATGGGGCTGCCTTTCTGCTGCTGGTGTCCGGCCGGCGCCTGCTTGCGTGGCAGCGGGCGGGTCATCCTGCAGTACCCTGGGCCCGCATTGCAGAAGTGACAGATGCGGCCGGTGATCCCCGTTTCAGCCCTCTGGGAGCACTCCGGGTGGGGGATGTGCTGCTGCGCCGCAGCGGTCTCCGCTGCTGTGACCTTGATGCGATAGAGTATAACGAAGCATTTGCCGTGATCGATGCCCTTTTCCTCCGTGACCATCCGGAGTGCCGGGACGCGTATCTGCCCCTGGGCGGTGCCCTCGCCTACGGCCATCCGTATGGTGCGAGCGGTGCCGTCCTGGTACTCCATGCCGTGGCTGCCCTGAAAGCCCGGAAAGGACGATACGGGCTTTGTGCCATTGCCGGTGCGGGAGGGACCGGAAGCGGCCTTCTCCTGGAAAATATCGAATGAGTCAGCGTTTTCCCAAAGGAGCGTGAAAAATGGACTATGCAGCACTGGCCGCGCAGTGGGCCGTTGAAACGCCGGAAAAGGCGGCGGTCATCGCAAACGGACGGCTTTATACCTATGCGGACCTGGACAGCCTGGCGGAAAGATATGCGGAAAACCTCCGGAAGCAGGCCGGCGCGGGGCGGGGCACACTGCTCATCGTCCGCCGCCGGCCTCTGGAACAGATGACCGCGTTCCTGGGGGCCGAAAAAGCGGGCTTTGTACCCGTCCTCGGGCATCCGGATCTGACGCAGCAGATGGCCTTTGAGCTTGCCCGGGTCCGTGGGATCGGCTGGGTCGACACCGGGTTTCTGGAGCCTGCAGCGCCGGAGACCCGTGATCTCAGCCGCGTCTGCATGGGGGTCCTGAGTTCCGGGACCACGGGACTGCCCAAACTGATGTACCGGACGTATGAAAGCTGGGCAGATTTTTTTTCCGAACAGAACCGGATCTTCGGAACGGGGCCGGATACGGTAGCTTTTATCGAAGGTAGTATGAGTTTTACGGGAAATCTCAATGTCTGGGCCTGCCTGCTCGCCAGCGGCGCAACCCTCGTGGTGTCTGACGGGATCCGGCCCCGTTCCTGGGCCCGCGCCATAGCGCAGTACGGTGTGACCTGCGTCTATCTGGTGCCGGTCAAGCTCAAACTGTTCCTGCGCTCTGTCACGGCCGCATTCCCGAAGGTAAGGACGGTCATGGCAGGTTCCCAGCTTTTGGATGAAGGCACTGCACGGGCACTGAAACATACGTTTCCCAGGAGTGAAATCTTTCTGTATTATGGAGCCAGTGAACTGGACTATATCACGAGCCTCACCTATGAGGAACTGCTGGCCCATCCCGGCAGTGTCGGCAGACCCTGCCGGGGTGTCCGCGTATTTTTGCAGGACGGGCTTATCTATGTTTCTACGCCGTACCATGTGGAAGGACTGCCGCAGCCCTGTACACTTGGTGATGCCGGTCACTGGGACCGGGACGGGTATCTTATTTTTGAAGGGCGCCGGGGGCAGATCGTCAACAAGGGCGGTCTGACGATCAGCTGTACCCGGGTCGAGGAAGCCCTGCTCCGCCTGCCCGCTGTTTCCGATGCCGTGGTCCTTGCCATAAGCGATGGACAGCGCGGCCAGGATATGGCAGCATTTGTGATCCTGAAAGAGGAGCGGAACGCAGCACAGCTCCGGCAGGCACTGCGGGAAACCCTGCTGCCGTCAGAGCTGCCGAAAGTCTTTGTCAGACTGACGGAATTTCCGCTGAACGCGGCAGGGAAAATCGATACGAAGGCTCTGCTCGCCAAAGCCGGGCGCGTGGCGGGGCAGGACGGAATGTGAAAAAGAATGGGAAAGCACTCCCTGCAGCAGGCAGTGCATCACAGGGCAGGGTGTCATTGGGTACGGTCCGTATCGAATGACGCCCTGTTTTTTCTGTGCTCCCATGCGCTTTATCATATTATTTGCTTTCCCGGCAAAAGGTGAGCTGCTGGTCCGTCCTGTGCCGCCCCGGCTGCGTCCTGTACAGGATTTTTTACAGATGCCCTGCCGATACGGTCCTTAGTGTAAAATAGTTCTCGGTGGAATGAATAATCCCTTATAAAGTTGCAAAAAGAAAGACCTTCATCTTAAAATAGTTTTTGCTACAAAACTTAACCAAGAGAGAAGGTCTTCCTTAATCATGAT
>Ga0256406_1001963_pt1 | contig 31104 bp, 35 predicted proteins | sample RumenRJG_03DNA_FD_185986 | JGI IMG/M metagenome (GOLD analysis project Ga0256406, IMG submission 185986) | Bovine rumen microbial communities from Lethbridge, Alberta, Canada - RJG_03 | ecosystem: Host-associated > Mammals > Digestive system > Stomach > Rumen | place: Canada: Alberta | collected... | reverse complement strand
TGTCAGGTGGGTCAATATTCAACGTAAATTTCCAGATGTAAATCCAGTCACCGGCATCAATGCCAGGTCACCAGGGTGGGTCAGTTTTACGCGTAAATCCTGGGTCAGTTTTAAGTGTAAATCAAAATTATCTTATCTGTCCCCACCGTAGCGTCAGGGCAGAGTCTGCGCCGCATGCTTTCCTTATCTTTGGTAACGCTGTTATAATATAGGCATAGGACGAGATGATGTATAGCTGCGGAGCATGAGATGGCTGTGCAGAATGAGATATGGAAAGGACAGAATGTATGGAAATCCGTGTACTTCGCTATTTTCTTACGGTCGCGCGGGAGCTGAGCTTTACCAGAGCAGCAGACCAGCTTCACATCACCCAGCCGACGCTTTCCCGGCAGATTGCGGCACTGGAAGAGGAGCTGGACACGCGGCTCTTCAACCGCAGCGGAAAACACATTTATCTTACGGATGATGGAATTCTGCTGAAAAGAAGAGCCCTGGAAATCATAGATCTGGAAGTGCGAACCATAGAGGAAATCAAGGGAGAAAATGAGGCTGTCGACGGTACGGTGACGATCGGCTGCGGAGAGTTCGCTGCTGTAGAGACACTGGCAGAAATCTGCAGGCGTTACAGGCAGAAATATCCACTGGTTCAGATCGCGCTTCATACGGGAACCGCGGATGCGGTCTATGAGATGATAAATCAAGGGCTGGTTGACATCGCCCTGTTCATGGAGCCGGTCAGCACGGAGAATTTTGACTATATCCGGGTCGTCAATCAGGATCACTGGGTTGTAGGAATGCGTCCGGATGACCCGCTTGCAGAGAAAGAATATATTGAGAAAGAAGATCTTCTGGACAAGCCTCTGATTCTGCCGGAGCGCCTGGGCGTGCAGAGTGAGCTGGCCAACTGGTTCGGAGAAGACTTTTCCCGGCTTCATATTGCCTATACCAGCAACCTGGGAACGAACGCCGCGGTTCTTGCTTCGAAGGGCCTTGGATATTTCGTGTCAATTGAAGGTGCGGGAAAGTACTGGACAGAGAAACTGCTGGTGCAGAGAAGACTCTATCCGGAAATTCCTACGGGAACGGTATTTGCCTGGCGGAGGAATATCCCATATGCAGAGGCGGCAAAAAGATTCATTCAAGAGATCAATGCTTTTAAGACATAATAAATGATAAAAAATAGGCGTTGGACATAATATCCGGCTGCAGACTATAGTAGGTGTGTAAGGAAATGAGTTTTCTCTTGCACATCTTTTTTGTCAGAAAGACGGCGGAATGCCGCCGGGAAATAAATGGAGGGTAATGATATGGGAAAGAAGTTAGTTGCATACTTCAGCGCGACGGGAACGACGGAAGAAGCCGCGGAAAAAGTCGCAGAATATATCGGGGCTGACACATTCGAGATTGTTCCACAGACGCCGTACACGAATGCGGACCTGAACTGGATGAATAAAAAAGCAAGAAGCACGGTGGAGATGAAGGATCCTAAGTGCCGTCCAGCGATGAAGGAGGGACAGCTGAATCCGCAGGAGTATGATGAAATCGTGCTGGGATTTCCGATCTGGTGGTATGTGGCGCCGAAGATCATCAATACATTCTTAGAGTCCTATGACTTCTCCGGAAAGAGAATTATTCTGTTCGCGACGTCAGGGGGAAGCGGATTCGGAAACACAGTCAGAGAACTTCAGTCGTCCGCGCCGGATGCGGTTATCACAGAGGGTAAGCTGTTAACCCGCGCATCGTCTGGCGAGATTAAGAAATGGATGGACACACTTTAGGATCAGGAGGAAAGGTAAATGAAGAAAATTACACAGGACGCAGGAAGAAATGCGCTGGGAGAGTTCGCTCCGCAGTTCGCGCATTTTAATGATGATGTACTGTTTGGGGAAAACTGGAATAATCAGGATATTGATGTGAAGACCAGATGCATCATTACGGTGGTGGCACTGATGTCCTCTGGAATTACGGATTCTTCTCTGGTCTACCATCTGCAGAATGCAAAGGCGCACGGTGTGACTCAGAAAGAAATTGCTGCAGTAATCACCCATGTGGCATTCTACGCCGGCTGGCCGAAGGCCTGGGCCGTATTCAACCTGGCCAAGGACATCTGGCAGAACGATGAGGGCGATCTGCCGTATGAAGATGAAGCCATGCGTGCCCATGCAAAGTCCATGGTTTTTCCGATTGGCGCTCCGAATGACGGATACGCTCAGTATTTCTCCGGAAACAGCTATCTGGCGCCGGTTTCCACCGAGCAGGTTGGAATTTTCAACGTCACCTTTGAGCCGGGCTGCCGCAACAACTGGCACATCCATCACGTAAAGCAGGGCGGCGGCCAGATCCTCGTCTGCCTTGCGGGAAGAGGTTACTATCAGGAAGAAGGCAAAGAGCCTGTTGAGATGAAGCCGGGTGACTGCATCAACATTCCGCCGGAAGTAAAGCACTGGCACGGCGCTGCGCCGGACGAGTGGTTCTCCCATCTTGCCATCGAGGTCCCGGGAGAAGATGCTTCCAACGAGTGGTGCGAGCCAGTTTCCGACAAAATCTACAGCAGCCTGAAATAGCAGGGAGGAGATGTAAATCCGCCGTGCGTCATGCTGCTGGATAAGAAAATAAATGCAGGACTTCAGGTAATCTGCGGAGAACTGGCGGCCCGGGAATTTCCGGGATACGGGTACGATGGGAAAATCATTGCAAAGCGCGGTGGGCAGGAGCTCAGCGACGGGCAGCTGAATCTCACTTTCATCGATTATCCGGCAGAAGTTCATCTTCAGAAGGGACTGCTCTGTCTGGAGAAGAACACAGGAATTTTCTATTCTTCCGATCTTTTTTTGCAGTTTGGAAACGGCGTCGGAAATGTACAGAGTGCGGATTGGAAAGTGTTCTAAGTTTTCCCTTAAAGAATTCAATGCAATCAGATTTCTGCAGATGATGCGCAGACCATCAAAAACGGAAGCGTCGGCAAGCGTCTTTACACGCTGAAGAACACAAATGAGCAGGTATCTCCGTCAACTCCGTCAACTCCGTCAGCCCCGTCCGCTTTAGAAGTAAACCGGGCAAAATCCTGTGATGGCAGTGGTTTTGCCCGGTATTGCGTATAGCGTGTTGTCGCTTTTTGACCTTCATCTTTGATCAGATTTCGGATATCGGATATATAGGAGAAATAGCACATCGAATCTTTCATTTGCACTAGCTTCCTCTTCAGATTATAATAGGGATAAAGATAAAGCCTAAGATAAAGCCTAAGATAAATAAAAGAATGCAATGACTGATAGATATAATCCACCTTACCATATTACTGATGAAATGCTAGTCCTCGTTAGCAAGATTACTGAGAAGGCAAGTGCAATTCAGCAATTTCAAAATCTCGATGCGAGGCCGCAGCTTCGCCGTAATAACAGAATACGTTCGATCCATTCTTCACTTGCTATAGAGGCAAATTCACTTTCGCTTGGACAGGTGAAGGATGTAATTAATGGACATATGGTTTTGGGGCCTGCCATGGAGATTCAGGAAGTTCAAAATGCGTATCAGGCATATGAAAAGATTCCGAGTATTAATCCCTTTTCATTAGAGGATTTAATGTCTGTTCACGAGATCATGACGCATCTCCTGATAAGAGAATCCGGAACATTTCGCCAGGGAGAAGAGGGCGTATTTGATGGTGACCGATGTATATTCATGGCGCCACCTGCCAGAATGGTTCCCCAATTGATGGCAGAACTCTTTCAGTGGATGAATGAGTTCGAAGCGAAAGTCCATCCATTAATTCTCTCTAGTGTTTTTCATTATGAGTTTGTTTTTATTCACCCTTTTCGTGACGGAAACGGGCGAATGGCAAGACTGTGGCAGACTGCATTGCTCTATCGTTGGAAAGAACTTTTTCAATATGTACCTTTAGAAAGTCAGATCCAGAATTTTCAAAGTGGATATTATGATGCGATCGCTAAGTGTAACGCAAATGGTAATTCTGATATTTTCATTACCTTTATGCTTAATCGCATTGATGAAATCCTAGAAGAGATAGTAAAAGAATCCTCTGGACCGGTCGAACAACTGACGGAATACGTGAAAAAACTGTTGTCTGTAATGGATTCTGCAGAAACTTACAGTGCTGCAGAACTGATGAATAAAGTCGGACTGCGCACGATGAGGTCGTTTCGAGCGCATTATTTGAAGCCGGCACTGGAACAAGGCTTTATCTCCATGACAATCCCAGATAAACCGACGAGCAGGAATCAGAGGTACAGAAAGATAATACGATAATTACAAACCGAGGAAATCAAATGAAACATATTCAATTATGCCCTTTGACAAGTGATGACAGGGAGCATTCAACTATGGTGCGCTGGAGGAATTCGGACGCAGGGACGATCATTTTGAAGAGGGTGAGCAGATTATTTCCAGGGAGACCATAGAGCAGTCTATTGACGGCGGCGAGGCATACCGTATCATGCAGGATGGAAATGCTGCAGGCGGTGTCATCCTGAGCGTTGACGGAGAGCGCGGGGAGCTGGAGATCCTGTTCGTATCGCCAGCGGTTCACAGCCGCGGAATCGGATATGCCGCCTGGCAGGAGGTCGAGAAACTGCATCCTGAGGTTAAAGTCTGGGAGACCGTCACGCCGTATTTTGAGCAGCGGAACATTCACTTTTATGTGAATCGGTGCGGGTTCCATATTGTGGAATTTTTCAACAGTCATCATCCTGACCCGAATGATCCGGATATGGAAGAGCGGACGGAAGAACAGTTTCCTGACGGCATGTTCAGATTTGAAAAGCAGATGGACTGAGACCGGAAAATCCTTGCTAACCGGCATGTGCAAGGTGCAGAATAGAAGAAAACGCAACAGAAGAGGAGTTTTACAATGTTCAGGGAAATGAGAAGAATGAAACAGGAAGTGACAAAGGGAGAATGTGTCAAGGTGCTGACGGAAGGAAGACGCGGCGCTCTGGCTGTGAGCGGTGATGACGGATATCCGTACGTTCTTCCCTTGAATTTTTTCTTTGACGAGAAGACAGACAAGATATACTTCCACTGCGCAAAAGAAGGGCATAAACTGGACGCAATCAGGAGAAACGAGAAAGTCTGCTTTACGGTCTGGACTTCCGGAACAAAGAAAGGCGGCGACTGGGCGTATTATGTGACCAGCGTGATTGCATTCGGGAAAGCACGCATTGTAGAGGATCCGTCAGTCGTTTATGAAAAAGTAAAGGCAATTGGAAATAAGTACTACCCGTCTGCGGAAGATGTAGATGCAGAACTGGAGCGGTCGATAAACCGTGTGCAGCTTGTAGAAATCAGTATTGACCATATGAGCGGAAAACTTGTGCATGAGCGGTAGAATTCCGATTGCACGCTTGATCTCATCGTGGTACAGTATTATTGAACGAATTTTGCGATATTAGTTTATGAATCTGAGGAACAAGATCATCGGTACAGCAACCCGGACGATTTGATATATTATTCTCCAGGAAGGGAAGGACTATACGGTATCTAGGCAACCGGAAAATAGGAAAGGCGATGATCACAGCAGTTGGAAAAGGCAATTATTCTGGAACACTGAAAACATATTCCCTTATCAAACCGTCTGTACTGTCAGATACGTTATCGTAAGAGCGCGTGTCTTCAGGCAGACCAATAAAAGAGAACTCGGCCTCCTCAATAAAAAGTACCCGGTGGGTACTATACACAAAAGTCTGAATTATGGTATGAATAGGATACCGAAACTGACTTGAGAGGAGGCTAATGAAAATGAAAAAGAGAGTGCATAATTCAACAGGGAAAAGGTTAGGAATACTTCTGTGCATAGCGGCGTTATGTTCAGTTCTGTTGTTGTCTACATCATGCGGAGCAAAATATGCGAACAGTGAGTATGTCGGCAAATGGAAAGCCACGTCTGCATCCATGAGCGGAATCAGCGTAAACGTAGAGAAAGTTATCGGAGATTTTGTTCTGGAACTTAAAGATGACGGTTCAGCCAAGGTGACTATCGGGAAGGATTCTGCAAAAGGAGACTGGGAAGAAACAGATAAGGGAATAAAGTTAAAAGACAGTAAGGACGAATTGGAGTTCAAGAAAGAATCAAAAGGTAAAATGTCGATGAATTATTCGGGAATGAAGCTGGTGTTTGAAAAACAGTAAAGGCAGACACGATGCCGGGTGAGGTCTGTGTGAACAGCAGCATCTAAGAGATTTTATAACAGGAGCCGATTAAGACTGGTGTGCAGGCAGCGCCTGCAACTAAAAGTGTGACCCTAAGTAAGAATACTTTCCGCTGCAGTTCATCATATACAGGGATTCATTTCAAAACTTCAAAGAATAAAAAGGTGAAGTATTAACGACAACTTGAAAAGTAGCATTTTAATGGGGCAAGGAAGGCTGCTGCCTCATCAGCCGGAGATTTCTTAAATTTTCTGATTTTGATTGCAAGATTGCGATCGTATCAAGTATAATTAATGTAGTGTCATTCATGTTCGTGCGGAACTGGATGAACATGCGGTCTCCCGCAGATCTGCTCCCATTTGGAAATATCTGCAATGGAGCGTGGAAGGGAGACCGAGCAGAGAAAGAGGATTGCATATATGCATATGGATATGAAAAAGATAATATTATCATCTGTCAGGGATTCCGTTATTCTGTTTATTATTCAGGTAATCGCTAATTTCGGGTTGAAAACTAATGTTAAGCTGACGACGCTTGTGCTGAGTACGGGAATTTTCTTTGTATTAATATTGATTTTCAACACACTCGTAGAAAGGAACAAGCAGCGTAGAAAATAAGCTTATGATGTCCTGTCTGCATAACTGCAGCCGGCATATCGGCGATATAAGGTAATGAGAAGGGAAGTTGGCAGAATAATGTCTGTATCGGCATCTGCCACGCAGCCGTATGTGTATGATCAGTAGTTTTGTGGAAAAGGAGAAAGTTATGAATAAGAATATCCACGCATTGCGCATGGGCGCACTGACAGTCGGGCTGACGCTGGTCCTGGTTCTTTTGTTTACTGTCCCGTCATTTGCGGATGAGACAAATCAGAAAACTGTTCAGGCAGGTTCAACGGTCCGCGCTTCACTGAACACCGGATACGCGGTGATGAATTCCAGCAGTCAGACAGAGACTACGTTCGTTCTGAAAGCGAAGGTAACCGGATTGCTTGCAGCTGGATTTTCCAATATTGACGACGGAACAGTCACGGTGTATTCATCATCTGGGAAACAGATTTCCCGTCCGCTGGATGTCAGCTCCCTGAGCAGCGCGGCAGCGTATAAGAAAGTTCTCTATTTTGGAGCACGCCAGGGAACGACTTACCGCGTGAAGATTTCACGGGTGACTTCCGGCGAAGGTGTAAATTACTATGCCACCGAGTTCGTTAACATCGCATATGGCAATCGTTCCGGATCGTCTCAGTCAAAGGCGGCGGCGGTTAAGCGCAATAAGGTATATTCAGCCGTTCTGCCTGCGGGAAGCAGTTCATCTCGCTGGATGAAAGTCCGGTTGAAAAAGGGGACCTGCAAGATCCTGGTTCAGGGCCTTGTGGATAATTCCATGTATGTGCGCTGCACGGTTGCAGGCGGTGTTCTGAAGAATAATCAGTCAATTTTGATCAACCGTTCATATAACGATGACGGTCATTCCCGTTATCTGAAATATTCTATCTACAAGCCATGCACCATGTATATCCGGATTTCGAGACCGCAGACGTACACCAGCGGTGTGGTTCTCCTGAAAGTGAACCAGTAGCGAAAATCTTCTTGCAGTTGAATCCGCCATCGCTTATACTGATGTCATCAGAGAATAAGTTGTTTGATTTTGCATACATTACCGTCCGCTTGCTCTTTGTAAAGAAAGCAGGCGGCTCCGTATCCTTTTTCCGTTCATACGGAAAGGTACAGCCGCAATTTTCAGATTATATGCGGAGGTAATGATGTTCAATGAAGAGTATACGGCGGCTGCCAATGCTGCTAAAGGAAAGATTGCTTATCTGAAACGGAATCCCCTTGGATATTTTGTTTTGTCGATGCTTGCAGGCATGTATATCGGATTCGGTGTTCTGCTGATCATGTCGGTGGGCGGACAGCTTGCCGGATCACCGGCGACCAAACTGGCTATGGGCCTGACATTCGGAATTGCGCTGAGCCTGGTTGTGATTGCGGGTGCGGAACTGTTTACCGGTAATACTCTGGTCATGTCTTCAGGATTGTTCCGGCATACAATCCGGTTTGCTGATGCACTGCTCTTATGGGTGATGTGCTGGGTCGGAAATCTTGCCGGTTCAGCGGTTCTCGGTCTGGTATTCCACTGGTCTGGACTGAATGCGGACGCGACAGCAAAATTTCTGGCAGGGGCCGCGTTTGGAAAGATGTCTGCAGGTATTATTCCGCTGATCATGAGGGGAATTCTGTGTAATATTCTGGTCTGTCTGGCAGTATGGTGCGCCTTTCGCTGCAAGAGCGACGCGGGAAAGCTGATCATGGTTTTCTGGTGCCTGCTGGCGTTCATTACAACTGGTTTTGAACACAGTGTGGCAAATATGACCCTGTTTTCTGCGGCAGTGCTGGATCCGGCGGGGATTGCGGTTTCTGTCTCCGGAGCGGCATACAATCTGCTTTGGGTGACGATCGGAAATATGATCGGCGGCATTCTGTTCGTCTCTGTTCCGTATATGCTTTCATCAAGAAGCGAAGTTTCTGCATAAAGCAGTAATCTCATACTAACCGTTGTTTTCTCTATGGAAGCAGCGGTTTTTTGATGATTTGAATTGCGGGCGGACCCGCGATATACTGGTATCAGATATCAGAAGGATTTGACACAAGGCGGCCTCGCTGTATCGATTAACAAACATGAAAGAGGTGAGAATGATGAGCGGAAAGGACATGAATAAAGGAATTGTTAAACAGAACATTGATGCAGTTTTTCATAATACCGATGGAAATTATGTTACAGAATCGATGACGGAAGATCCGGATCTGGTTGGGGTGCCGTTGTTTGATGAGCCACTGGCTGGCTTTGCGTCCGCCCATGATCCGCTGTTCCGGGAATATAAGAAGCCGGAAGTTATCGGGCCGTGGTTTATGGCCCCGGAAGAGTGGCTGCCGAATGCGGAATCGGTAGTTTCCATATTTTTGCCTTTCTCTGATGCGGTAAAGCAGAGCAATAGGGTGAGTGATAAAGTCCCGTCGCAGCTCTGGCTGCTTGGCAGGGTTGAGGGGCAGGCGTTTATCGCCAAATTCGCAGGCGCGCTCCGGGACATGTTCCAGGGACATGGAATTTCTGCCTGTGCTCCGGGAATCGATCCGCGTTTTCGTGCGATTAAGGGCGGAAAGGGAATGAGCGGATTCCCGGAAATTAATGAGCAGACCTACGGCAGCAACTGGTCGGAGCGCCATGCTGCATATGCTGCCGGACTGGGAACGTTCGGATTGTCAAAAGGTCTGATCACTCGCCGCGGCATGGCCGGCCGGTTTACCAGTCTGATCCTCTCGGATACCCTCGAGCCTGATTCCCGCCCGTATACGGGTATTTATGATTACTGTATCATGTGCGGAGCGTGTATTCACCGCTGCCCGGCGGATGCGATTACAATGGAAAACGGGAAAGATCATACAGTCTGCGGCCCGTGGCTTTCCAGAACGGCAGAATTGTATTCTCCGCGCTTCGGATGCGGAAAATGCCAGACTGGAGTACCCTGTGAATCCGGGATTCCGGGTGAAGAGAAAAGCAGATAAATTATGAATGAGAAAGTATATGAATTTACCGGGAAAGTGCATCTGATCCCGGGAAAAGGCGGCGCGTATGTGGCCTTCCCTTACGATATCCGTAAAGAGTTCGGAAAAGGGCGGGTAAAGGTCCATGCCACTTTTAACGGAATCCCTTATGATGGCAGTATTGTGAATATGGGGTTGAAAAATCCCGACGGCAGTATTTGCTATATCATCGGAGTTCTGAAGTCAATCCGACAGAAACTAGGACTGTCTGAGGGAAGCCCTGTCGATGTGACAATAAGGGAAAAGATATAACCGGTCGGAGAGGAGTATTTTAGAAAATGAGTATTGTTAATATAAAATATTACGGGCATTCCTGCTTTAAAATTACAACAGAGGAGGGATCGGCTGTGTTCGATCCTTATGAGGACGGCAGTGTGCCGGGATATTCCCTTCCTAAGAATATCGAGTCAGACGCCGTATTCTGTTCGCATGATCACCATGACCATAACGCAGCCGGTCTGGTTCATCTGACGGGGCGGTCTTGCCCATTTCACTATTTGTCCCTCACTGTTCCGCATGATGATGCGGACGGTCAGAAGAGGGGACTGTGCCGAATGACCTTCCTTGAAGCGGGAGGGCTCACGATTGCGCATCTGGGTGATCTCGGGCGGATTCCAACAGAATCGGAGTATGAGAAACTTCAGCAGGCGGATGTTCTTCTGATGCCGTGTGCCGGATATTATACGATTGATGCGGATCAGACAAAAGAAATCCTTGCAAGGCTGAAAACGCCGAGCCTGAAGATCCTGATGCATTTCCGTGAAGGGGCACGCGGGTATGATGTTCAGAAGACGATTCCTGACGTCATGCAGATTATCCCGGATGTACATCGTCTTCCGCAGACGGAAATTGAAATTGATCCGGAGAATATCCCTGATGAAGTGATTACTCTGGAACCGCTGCAGTAAGCGGGATGGCGAAGACAGAAATGTGCCGGATCATATCGATATATTTACCATAATAAATTCTTGTTAAAGGAGGAACGTGTAATGCTGGGCGCAATTTTTGGTGATATTGCTGGTTCTGTTTATGAGTTTGATAATACACATGACTATGACTTTCCGCTGCTCTGTGAGGAATCCAGGCCGACGGACGATTCATATATGACGCTTGCGGTTGCGGAGGCGCTGACCGATCATTACGGCGAACCGGATGGCACCGTTCGTAAAGCGATCGTAGCGAATATGCAGCGGCTTGGCAGAAAACATCCAGATGCCGGGTACGGCGGACATTTTCTGCAGTGGCTGAGCGAGCCTGATCCAAAGCCCTATAACAGCTATGGAAATGGCAGCGCAATGCGTGCTTCTGCGGCGGGCTGGCTGTATCCTACTCTGGAAGAGACACTGCATGCGGCGGAAATTACCGCGGATGTGACACACAATCATCCAGAGGGAATCAAGGGTGCTCAGGCCATCGCGGCGTGTATCTTTCTTGCTCGCACTGTCTGCGACAAAAAGTATATTTGCAAATATGTAACGGATTCATTTGGCTATGATCTGGACCGGACTCTGGATGAAATCCGTCCGGGATACGCGTTCTATGAAATCTGCCAGAAATCCGTTCCGGAGGCCATCATCGCATTCCTGGAAGGCAACAGTTATGAAGACGTGATACGGAAAGCGGTGTCTTTAGGCGGTGACAGTGATACCATCGCCTGCATGGCAGGGGCGATTGCAGAGCCGTTCTTCGGTATGCCGGAGACACTGAAGCTGGCGGCCTTTGGAAAACTGGACCGCGAGGAAAGAGATATTGCGATGCGATTTACGCGTCTGTACATGGAGCTGCAGAATAATAATCTGTAAACGGGGTATTATAGTACCGTAAAAATAAAGTAAAGAATATGCGGGTGACCGCTTCAGGAGAAGGACTATGGGAGAAGTAAGAATTGTTTTTGAGAAAGATCAGCATAGGGCCGCTGCCTATGACGGCGATAAATGTGTAGGAACCTGCGTCGCAGCAGTCCAGAAAGCGTTCTGGATTATTCGCCACACAGCAACAGATATCGCGTATAACGGGCAGGGAATTGCCGGAAAACTGGTAGACTGCGTGATGGACGCGGCAAAAACTGCCGGGGTCAAGGTAAAACCGTTTTGTCCGTTTGCCGCGTATATGTTTGAGAAAAATCCGGAATACAAGGCCATGGAAGACACTTCCATTATCACTGTATACAGCATGAAAACCTGCCCGGACTGTACCTATGTAGAGGAGCAGGCAGAAGGGAATCCGGCATTTAAATTCATCGACATCGGCGAACACGTGAAAAATCTGAAGGCCTTTCTCCGTCTTCGCGATGCAGACTCGGTATTTGACGAAGTAAAGAAAAACGGAAGCATAGGAATTCCTTGCTTTGTTATGGAAGACGGCGGTGTAACGCTGGTTCCGGAAGAGGCGGGACTGCGTTCCCGGCCGCAGGAAGAAGCTGCCGCAGCCGCCGGAGCAGCCTGCAGCCTGGACGGTTCCGGCTGCTGATGCTGTTCGTAGAACATGATCAGGCTTTCCGGGAGAAAACAGCCACAGAAACAATTCATCTGGACCGTTCCGGAATTGAGTAAGCAGGGAGTATCATGTGCGGAAAATACTTTATAAATCAGGAACTCTTATATGATCTGAGAAAACAGTTTCCGGAAATCGGAACGGCTGATTCGGGATTATTTCCCGGTGATGCTGAGAAAACCGACATTGTTCCCGGTATGAATGTCCCGGTGCTGTACTGTTCCGGCGGAAGGACGGTCTGCAGTCCGATGATCTGGGGATTTCCGGATGTTTATGAATCCGGGCAGCTGGTGATTAACGCGCGGGCAGAAACGCTGACGGAAAAACCGATGTTTCGCAATGCCGCGCAGTTTCACCGCTGCGCAGTTCCTGCTGCCGGATTCTATGAGTGGACAGCACAGAAAGAACAAGTCAGTTATACATGGGAGAAAATGCCGGAGATTTTTCTGGGCGCGGTATTCCGGATGATCCGGGGGTCCCTGCGGTTCGTGATCGTTACACGGGAGGCAAATGCGTCCGTTCGGGATGTTCACGGTCGTATGCCGCTGGTTCTGGATCTGCGGGATGCGATCCGCTGGCTCGGCTGGCAGAAAGAAGCAGCTGATGTATTGAATCAGGAGCTTCCGCAGATGAAGGAACATCGGGCGGCAGGAATGAGTCAGCTCAGCTTTCTTTAATCTGCCGGCAATGGTGATGTCTGTGCTGATGACGGGTCAGGATTGAGGGTCTGCACAAACACTGCAGACAAACAGAGGAGAATAAGCTGAAATGACGAAATGGAAATCAGGATACACAACTACAGAAGAAGTGCTTGATATGATTGAGCAGAGTCCGACGGCGTTTCATGCGGCAGAAACGGTCCGTCGGAAACTGGCCGAAAATGGATTCCGGGAGCTGCATGAGCAGGAGCCCTGGCACCTTCAGACCGGTGGCCGGTATTACGTCATGCGGAATCACTCGTCGATTCTTTCGTTTACGGTTCCGGAAAAGCTGCATGCGTTCCGGATTATGGCAAGCCACAGCGATTCTCCGTGTTTCAAGGTGAAGATGCATCCGGATATGCAGGCGGAGCAGGCCTATATCAAGCTGAATGTGGAGCGCTACGGAGGCATGATCATAAGGAGCTGGCTGGACCGGCCGCTTTCCTTTGCCGGACGGGTCTTTGTCCGGGAAAACGGCGGTCTGAAAGAAGTTCTGGTGAATATCGACCGGGATCTTCTGATGATTCCTTCAGTAGCTATTCATATGGACCGGAAGGTGAATCAGGGGCAGGAACTGAATCTGCAGACGGATATGCTCCCGGTTCTGGCAGAAACAGACGGGGATGCTGATTCCGGCAGTGCTGTGCGCAGGCTGCTTGCGGAAGAGGTCCGGAGTGAAGAAAAGGACATCCTTGGTGCGGATCTTTTTGTCTATAACCGGATGAAACCGGTATACTGGGGGCTGAACCGTGAGTTTATCTCCTCCGGAAGGCTGGACGATCTGGAATGCTGTTTCAGCACGCTTCTGGGATTTCAGGACAGCGCCGGCAGTGCAGAGTGTGATGATGCGGTGCGGATGCATGCGGTGTTTGACAATGAAGAAGTCGGAAGCGGAACGATGCAGGGGGCAGACTCCACATTTCTGCAGGATGTGATGGAGAGGATCGCGTCTTCCTGCGGACTTTCCAGGGATGAATATCTGGCGGCCGCTGCATCCGGGTTCATGCTTTCCTGTGATAATGCGCATGCTGTTCATCCGAATCATCCGGAGAAGGCCGATCCGGTCAACCGCCCGAAGATGAATCAGGGCATCGTGCTGAAGTTTGACGGAAGCCAGAAGTACACGACAGACGGCTATTCCGGCGCGTATGTGAGGATGCTCTGTGAGGACAAAGGGATTCCTTATCAAGTGTTTACCAACCGCTCGGACATGCCGGGCGGATCTACACTCGGAAATATTTCCCAGGCGCATGTATCCATGCATACGGCCGACGTCGGACTGGCACAGCTGTCCATGCACTCTGCCTGGGAGACTGCCGGAGCAAAGGACCCGGAGTACCTGCGACGCCTTGCAGAGACGTTCTGCAGTATGGATAAGAAATAAGGAGTATGAAGGAGGACGGGATGAGCAAATACGATCCATTATGGAGATATATTCAGGTGAACTGCGGCCCGCATGAGGTGATTTCATTTGAGAAGGCGGAAGAAGTGGCGGATGTGGAGATCGACCACCGTTTTCAGTATCACCGTGAGGAACTGAAAAAATACGGATTCCGGGTGGATGATATTTCCTGGAAGAAGCAGTGCTTTGAAGTAAGCATGTTGTAAACGACCATCCGACGCAGGGCGGATGTGTTGTGTTTGCAAAAGGATAAATACAGACAGAGAGCTGCCGGCGTGAAGCAGAAATTTTGCTCCGCGCCGGCAGTTTTTCGCATTTAATTTTCCTGTGAAGTCGAACGGGAACTTCATGGGTAAGATACTGTTTTTATTTAATCGTCTTAGAAATTTCTTTGAAGTGCGGATGTTTTGCGGACTGCATCAGCTCAAAATAGAGGGATTCTGCTGTTGTCAGTATAACCCCGGCCTGATACATCCGTTTTAATGCTGTTTCCCGGTCGAGCGTGAATCTGCTCTCGGTGAGGTCGACAGGCAGAAATACCTGATAGCCCTGTTCTTTCATCAAGAGTGCAGTCTGCTGGATGCAGACGTGCGTCTCGACACCGAACAGGATAACAGACTTCCGCTTTGTTTTTCTCAGGGTATCCGCAAATTCTGGGTTATTCATACAACTGAAGGTGATTTTTTCGATTGGTGTAAAACTGCCAAGCGCCTCTGCGACTGCCCGTGTCGTTTCGCCGAGGCCCTTGGTGTAATGCTGAGTGACGAGAATCGGAATATCAAGAAGACGCAAAATCTGAACGGCTTTTGTAATCCGCTGTTCCAGGCCGGCTCCATCATATACGGCAGGCATCATTTTCGCCTGGACATCGACCAGAACGGCTGCAGCATTTTCTTTACTGATTAAGTATCCACTCATGGCATGCCTCGCTTTCGATTCTATTACAGTGTGATGCTGTTGTTAATTCTGTGTTGTCATATTCTGCGGAAATATGTCTGTCCAGGAAATGTTGAATATACTGGATGGCTTTTTTAAATGTTTGACCGTGAAATCCGTGTTTACCATTCGTAATGATATGAAATTCTGCGCCAGAATAGACGGCGGCTGCTTTTCTGGAATAGGATATGTCGACCAGATGGTCCTGGTCTCCATGCAGGATGAGTACAGGACCGGTAAAATCTCCAATATGGCTGTACGGTTCATAATCCCAGGCATCTTCTGCGTAGACGCGTCCGAGTGTAATCCAGTGGTTCCACTTATCAAACGCATCCGGGATATCCTGTCTGGAGGCAAAATTCTGGTGCACGTCATCATAAATGACGAGGGCAGGGAAGAGCAGAATCAAAGCGGCGATTTCCTCTTTCCGTTTCGCTGCGACTGCGGCACTGACATATCCGCCCTGGCTCGCACCAATCAGCGCGATTCTCTTTGGGTCAATAAATTCTAAGTGTTTTGCGGCATTCAGGACACATTCCAGATCGCTGCATTCTGTTTTCACCGACATTGCAGAGAGTTCTCCGTCGCTTAAGTTCTCTGTTCCGGGCCGGCTTCCTCCGCAGAAATCAAACAGAAGAACAGCGTATCCACATTCCGCAAGGTGATCGGCGTAAGGAATGCCGGTCTTATGATTTTTTCCCAGTTCGTGGGAATAGAGGATCAGAGGGAATCGCTCCGCCTGCAGTTCCATCGTTTTCGGAGCAGAGGGAAGATACAGGATTCCCCGGATTATCCGTCCGGCGTTATTGATTTGAAATTTCTGTAAGATTCTTTTCATGGTTTGTTTTCCTCTTTCTTTCTACATTATTAAGTATAGTGATGTCCGAATAGGAATGAAAGTCTTCTCTTTAAAATGCCGTCCGCAATTCTGCTTCTTATGAGGGATGGTATATAAGGGATCTATTCAGGACCGATGATTTATTTAAAATATTTTCCAGAAAGCGGCTGGAATTGAGGACAAGTGAGTGGTTCATAAAAAAACTTTCATATTATTTTGTATACATGCTAACCTGTAACTTATGTTACGGAAGTCTGCAGATGTGCATTGATATAATAATGACAATCAAAGAGCAAGTGGACGGTATTGATAGTTATGGTAATGTACCGGGAGGAATTTCTATGGGCTATAGATTAAGTAAAGATGGTTTTAATCAGGCCATCGCTGTACTTCGCAAGAAGTATCGGATTTACGCTCCTGTCAGAAAAGTCGGTGAGGGGCGTTTTGCTGATGTCGATGTCGTTCGATATGATGATGCAGAGTGCCTTGAGGACATGGAACTGGAAATGCGGTCAGATTATTCGTTTAAGGATATTCTTCTTCCGCTGTCAGAGACGCTGTTTTTCTTTACAGAGGATCAGATCAAAGAAGCAGACTATGATGATACACCGGTGATTGTTCTGATGCGGAGCTGTGATATTCACGCCGTAAAACGTCTGGATCAGATGTACACGGACAATGGACCGAACAGTGATTACTATTATGAGCGTCTGCGTGAGCGCGTGAAGTTTGCACTGATTGGGTGTGGTAAACCATGCGAGAACAGCTTCTGTGTGGATATGGGATCCAATAAGACAGAAGACTATGTGTTTTCCTTGGATGTGATTAATGGGAGCGTCTTTGTGGACGTAAAGGATCCGGAGCTGCAGGACGTGTTTAGACAGAATGCCCAGGAAGAGCGGGATGTCACCCCTCAGTCGGTTGAGGAAACAGAGTATCATGTAGAGCGTCCGGAGGAGGTTCCGCTGAGTATCTTCCACGATGAGATGTGGGATGAATATTCCAAACGCTGCATCAACTGCGGCCGCTGCAATTTTGTCTGTCCGACGTGCACCTGCTTCACGATGCAGGATCTGTTCTATACAGATAACGGAAAAGTCGGTGAGCGCCGACGCGTCAATGCTTCATGCATGGTGGACGGATATACGGATGTTGCGGGAGGCCTTCAGTTCAGAAAGACCAACGGCGAACGTATGCGCTTTAAAGTTCTGCATAAGGTTTACGATTTCCGGAAGCGGTTCGGATATGACATGTGTGTCGGATGCGGACGCTGTGATTCTGTCTGTCCGGAATATATTTCCTTTGCGAATTGTATCAATAAGCTGAATGCCAGAGTGAAAGAACTGGAGGTGGAGTAAGATGCCGGGAAAGAATGAATATACACCGATTTCATCCAGAATACAGGATATTATCAAGCATACAACAGAAGAGTGGACCTTCCGCTTTACCTATGTCGGACCGGTAAAACCGGGTCAGTTCTTCCAGGTCTCTATTCCTAAGGTCGGAGAATCCCCGATTTCTGTCAGTGGAATCGGTGACGATTTTGTAGACCTGACGATTCGCAGAGTCGGAAAAGTTACAGATTACCTGTTCGATAATTACGATGCAGGAGATTCCCTGTTCATCCGCGGACCTTACGGAAACGGCTTTGACGTAGAGGATTACGCCAAGGGAGAAATGATTATCGTTGCCGGAGGAACAGCGGTTTCCCCGGTCAGAGGCGTTGTCCAGTACCTCTGTGAGACGGATCATCCGCAGGATACACATCTGATCGCAGGTTTCAAGAATCCTGGTGAAATCATGTTCAAGAAGGATTTTGAAGAATGGAAAGATAAGATTGATCTGACACTTACAGTAGACAGTGCTCCGGAAGATTATGAAGGAAACGTCGGTATGGTGACAAAGTATATTCCGGACATTCCGATCCGTGACATCAATACCTGCAAGGCGATCGTCGTGGGACCTCCTCCGATGATTAAGTATTCCATTATCGAGCTGGTAAAGCGCGGATTTAATGAAGAAAACGTCTGGATTTCTGATTCCAGAAAGATGTGCTGCGGAATGGGAAAATGCGGTCACTGCAGAATTAACGACAAGTACGTCTGCATTGACGGACCGGTTTTCAGATACACAGAGCACAGAGCGCTTGTCGATTAACGGAAAGGCGGTTAGGGCATGGATACGAATACCAGAGATTTCAATATGAAAAAGCTGAAGAAGAACGCGTTCCGGCAGTCTAAGGTTCGCGGCGAGACGGCATCTCGCGTCCGCTGCCCGGGCGGTGAGATTGACGTGGAATCGCTTCAGCGTGTAGTCGATATTGCAAAGAAGTACGGCAAGGGAATGGTCAACCTTACCAATCGTCAGGGATTTGAGATCCCGGGAATTTCACTGGAGGATGTGGAAGAAGTTAATAAGGCGCTTCAGCTGATTATTGAAAACCGGAATGTCAATCAGGAAACGTATGAGGGCGGGTATCCGGCATCAGGGACCAGAAATGTCGTTGCATGTCCGGGAAAGGCTCTGTGCCCGTTTGGCTGCTATGACACCAAGAAATTCGCACAGGAGATTGACAAAGCCATCTTCCCGAATGACCATCATGTAAAGATCGCGTTTACCGGATGTTCTAACGACTGCGCTCATGTGCGCCTGAATGATTTTGGAATCATGGGCCAGACAGAACCGCAGTATAACAGGGACCGCTGTGTCGGGTGCGAGCAGTGTGTGAAATACTGTAAGAAGCGTTCGGTCGGAGCACTGAAGGTGGTCAACGGAAAGATTGAACGAGATACCAATAAGTGCATCGGATGCGGAGTTTGTATCAACTATTGTCCGACCAGAGCCTGGACCAGAAGTAAAGAAGAGTACTTCCGCGTCGTTCTTATGGGACGTACAGGAAAGAAGAATCCGCGCCTTGCGGAAGATTTCATGAAATGGGCAGATCATGATACGGTCAGACAGATCATCGTAAATGTATACGATTACCTGGACAAGTATCTGGATCGTGATGCAGTAGAGAGTAAAGAACATATTGGTTACATTGTGGACCGTACCGGATTTGAGGAATTCCTGAAATACATCATGAAAGATGTTACGCCAAATGAGAAATGCGAGATTCAGGGACGCCTGTACTGGGGCGGAAAGCGCTATGACCAGACGAACGAACTGCGTCATTCTATGTTCCGGTTCTCGGAGAGAGAAGAGTAATAAACGTTTATTAATTGCTACGGCAGACGGGTGATGCCTTGCCCGTCTGCTTTTTGTCAGTGGAGGATGAGCATGAAGAAAATCCAGGCTAAGTCAGATCCGAGAATTGCAGAGAGGCTGACGGTCTGTACGCTGTTCAGAGAAATGACGGCGCAGGATATCTGGAGTTGTTTTAACTGCAGCGGAGCCGAACTGGCGGTTTACGACAGGGGAGAAATCATTTATTCTGAAAATGACTGCCCGCAGAAGATGTTTCTGCTGTTTGAAGGATCTGTTCTTCTGGGACGCAACTCGTCCAGCGGCAGACGCGAGGTAATCGCAACCCTTTCTGACACAGGTGATATCCTCGGCGCGGAAGATCTGTTTCTTGAGGAGAAGCAGTATGCATGTTATGCGGAGGCAGTGCGGAAGACCAGGCTGATTCTGATGCCGAGAGATTTTCTAATGCACACTTGTGTGAACGCATGCAGTTATCATGCGAAGCTGATTTCTAACATGCTGTACGTGTTTGCGCTGAAAACCAAGCAGCAGGATGAACGGATGGAGATTATGAGTGGTGCGTCGATGCGCCAGAAAATTGCGAAAATGCTGCTGATCCGGGCAAAAAACGGTGCGGAGCCTCTGACGATGAGCCGGGAGAGAATGGCGGAGTATCTGAATGTCGCACGGCCTTCCCTGTCCAGGGAATTGATCCGGATGAAAGAAGATGGACTGATTGAACTGGAAAATAAAAGTATATATATAGCAGACAGAGAAGCTTTAAATAAACTGGTTTAACAAAGAAAGGGGCAGCGGAAAATGGAAAATGACAGGATTGAAGAAATCACAGAAGAGCTCAAGTCAGATGAACGGAATCGTTCTTATACGGAACGCGGAATTACGCCGATCTTTCAGATCAATAAGGAAGCAAAGGTACTGATTATCGGACAGGCACCGGGAAAGAAAGTAGAAGAATCCGGGATTCCGTTTCATGACAAGTCCGGAGAGCGTCTGATGGACTGGATGGGAATCGACCCTGAGACATTTTATTCCGAGCAGATCGCTATTATGCCGATGGATTTCTATTATCCTGGAAAAGCTAAAACCGGAGATCTTCCGCCGCGTTCTTTCATCGCCAGGGAGTACCATAAACAGATACGCGAGGCTATGCCAGAGGTGTCGCTTACTCTGCTGAGTGGAAGTTACTCCGTGCATTACTACCTGAAGGGCAGGGAAAAGAAAAATCTGACCGAAACGGTAAAGGCATTTCAGGAGTATCTTCCAGATTATTTTCCGATCGTCCATCCGAGCCCGCTGAATAATATCTGGCTGAAAAAGAATCCATGGTTTGAAGAAGAGGTTGTGCCGGAACTGCGGGAGAGGGTGTGTGCGGCGTTAAATCAGCCTGCGGAATAATTCCGAATCCCCGGGACGGAGATTCGGAAACAGCGCAGAAAAAGTTTCATCCGTTTCAGAATTGCACCAAGTGCTATCTGGAATCCTCCAGGCGCGGCATGAGTCTGCGGCAGCTTGCGGTTTCCCGGACAACAGAAAGCGCTCGATAAGAGGAAATCTCCATACATATAATATCTTCACCCGCTTCTTCAAAACACCTTTGGGGTTCCAAACATCGGTACCCCAGGGGTGATTTTTCGAAAACAGAATACATAGACATTGGGAGCTGAAACCCGGCGGCTGCTTTTTCAAATCGTTGAAATTGCAGTAAGCCGGGGGTATTTTTGTTCTGGCAAAGTGTACATGTTTCAGAACATGTGCGCCTGCGTTGCAGAAAAACGGCGTTGACTCCGTTTATATGCCGTGAAATAATCAGGTTAGAAGACAGATCACAATGGGAAAGGAGAGCTGCGTCATGTGACAAAGGAACTCATAGGAAAGGAGTGTTACACATGAAATCGAGAGAAAATTCACTTAAATTTATCCGGCGATTGTCTGCAGTGATTATGTCGGTCGCGTTAATCCTTGCTTTCAGTATCACGGATGTATCATTGGCTGCATCCGTGGGAAGGAAAGTATCTTTGGATGATCCGCCGCAGGTGCAGACCGGACGGCAGCTGGATGTATCAAAATCCAAAACAGCGACCAATCTGAAAAAAGACAGCAATGGAGACTGGACGTCTGAAATTGCGCTGACACTTCCATCGGAAGAAGAAACGCTGACATCAGACATCGTCTTTGTCATGGACAAGTCCAGCTGCAGGGAAGAAACCGCCAGGAAAACAGAGGATTTATTATCTTCGCTCAGGCAGGCCATTGCAGATACTGGAGCCAGTGTCAAAATTGCCATGGTCGCCTTTGACGGAACGGGACATATTCTCTACCCGCTGAAGGAATTCACTGGAACAGAAGAACAGATCAGTCAGATTACCGCGATGACAGAGGCAAACAGCATTCCGCAAGATGAAAAAATCGGCGGAACCAATATGCATGCTGGGCTGCTCGCAGCAAAAGAGATTCTGGACGGCGATTCATCCGTTAAGGCCGGCAGAAAACACATGGTTATGGTTTCGGACGGACTGACGCGTCTCTTCACAGGAAGTGACGGAAATGTGAAGGATATTTACTATCGGGGTGCTCATTCAAACAATCAGCTTTATGGAATGATTGGGGAATGGTCAACTCTGAGATTTGGCAATGAAGCGTTTAATCCGCCTGCAGACTGGAACTGGACGACGTACTGGAACCAGGTTCAACAGTGGGTAATAAATGACGGAGATGCGTATGTTCAAAACTATACGGTTTATGGAAACAACGCCAGTGATGATGAGGGTACAAAAGTAACCGATCTTCAGTCGTTTAAACATCTGACAGATGAAGGAGAGGACAGTGCATATGAACATGCGATGGTTGTAGACCGCGCTGTATATGAGGCCTATAACACCTATAAAAACCTGGTTGACAGCGGTTATCGGTGCTATGCCGTCAATGTCGGAACATCCGGATTTGGAGATGCTTTTCTTGGTGCACTGAATAACCTGTCCGGAAACAGCGCAGATGTCGATTTTTCCCAGATCAGAAATGAAGTTCTCTATCTTGTCGGCCCTGGCAGCAAAGTAATCGATGTTATGGGAACGGGAGACGGAGCAGATTTTGATCTTATCGATCCGGAAAAAATGATTCTTCGGGTGGAGACGACAAATGGAGTAACGGATTATCCTGCTGTTGCGCTCGGCGACAATCGCTTCGGATTCAAACCGGACGAAAACGGCCGGCAGGACTGGTATGAATTTGTGGTCACTTACCACGAGAAAGGAACAGAGGCAGAAAAAAGAGAATATTTCGAATGGAATATTGATGTTCCGATCACTAATTTTGAACATGTCAGTCTGATTTACGACGTCAAACTGAGCAATCCAAAGTCGGCGCCGGGCACGTATGGAGAATACGACCGCGACGGTTCAAAGAACTATAACGGGCTGCACACCAATGACGAAGCCTATATCCTTGCAAACCCGTACTATGGATATGCGGAGCTGAGAACGGCAAGGAGCTCCGTTATGGACGGCCAATTCGACGAGGGTATCCGACAGTATTTCCCGAGGCCGACTGTCAGCTACACCATTCAGAGCCCTTATATACCGCCTGCAGAGCCGACTAGACCGGAAGAGCATACGGTGACCTTCCACCCAAATAACGGACAGAGTGATTTCACACAGACTGTTCCGGACGGTGGAAAAGCAGTCAGGCCGGAAGATCCTCTGAGGAGCGGCTATTCCTTTGACGGATGGTACACAGACAGTAACTTCACAAAAGTTTATGATTTCACAGCGCCGGTGAAGTCGAATCTGGAACTTTACGGAAAGTGGAGTAAAACGAATGTGCCGGTAAAACCGGCAAAGCCGAAACCAAGGAAAGTCAGCGGAATTCTTCTGCCAAAGGTTATTGCATCAGGAAAACATAAACAGACGTTCACCTGGACGGCGCTGACCAATGTGGATGGGTACTTTATCTACATGAATCACTGTGATGAAGGCAAGAAACTGCACCCGTTTAAAAAAGTTGCAGATTATAAAGCGTCGCAGAAGCGTGTATATGTTCGCAGGAATTTAAAGACGTATCATAACTACAAGTATTATGTTGCGGCGTATAAGATCAGGAACGGAAAGAAAGTGATTGTCAGAAACAGTGTGACGGTGCACTCTGTATGCGGAAACACCAGCTCCCGCAGCACCAATGTGAGATCTGTAAAAGTTAAGAAACATGCAGTGACACTTAAGAAGGGACAGCGGTATACAATCAAAGCATCGATTTCCAAGTTCGCTAAGAACCGCGCGCTTCTCGACTCCACACACTGCGGAAAACTCCGGTTTCTGTCACGAGACTCCGGGACAGCGTCTGTCGAATACGCAGGTGGAATTGTACGTGCAAAGAAAGCGGGGAAGACGACCATTTATGTACTAGGAATCAATGGCATTCGCGATAAAGTTGTCGTTACTGTGAAAGCATAATCCAAATCTCAGGCGTATACGACCGCTAGCAGATAAGGAATCCGCAAAATATTATTAGCCGTTTCTCACGCAGCATGAAATATCCGTACCTAAAAATCAGAAAGCCGGCACAGATCTGCCGGCTTCCTGTAATTAAGGGGTCTTTTTTCTAAATGTTTGTATGACCGCATCCGTGTTTGGTAAGACAATGCCGAGAAGAATCATCGCCATGCCGACCCACTGGATCAGAGAGACTTGTTCGTGCAGGATAAAAAACGCCATCAGCATAGATACCGGAAGTTCAGAGGAAGAGAGAATGCTTCCCAGTGCCGGACCGGTGTGCGGCATGCCGACCGCGTACAGAAACGGAGGAAGAGCGATTCCGAGGATGCCCAGAGGGATAATAACCGGGAGCAGGGGGACTATACGATCCGGGGACGCAAGTACATGCGGAGGAAAACAGAGCATGATCACCAGAAAACCGCCCGTGGTCATAATCGTGCTGCGCTCAATCGGAGGCAGATGAACCCCGACGGTTCCGCTGAACAAAATCATCGCTGCGTAAGAAACTGCAGAAAGCACTCCCCAGATCATTCCGCGGCTGAAATGCAGATCCGTTCCGCCATTCAAAACGCCCGCTGCAAGAATAGAGCCGGCGATCAGGATGGCCACAGCCGCCAGTTTTTGTGCAGAAGGCAGCTTTCTGTACAGAATGGTTTCAAACACAGTGTCGATCCAGATAAACTGAAACAGGAACACAACGGCCAGCGACGCCGGAAGCGTCTCCAAACATTTATAGTAGCAAAGTGATGTCATCGCCGTCGGTATTCCGCAGAGCAGAAGCTTCAGCGCCAAGCCCTTCTCAATACGAGCTTTCCTGGTAAATAAGAAAGCCAGCCAAAGGATCATTACACCAAGGAGATATTGGGTGCTGATCACGTCTGCCTCAGAGAATCCCAAGCTATACGCTGTCTTTATAAATGTCGATAAAACGCCGTAACTGCAGCCTCCCGCAAAAACGGCGAGAATATACCGGATCATGTCCACCTCCCACAGATGATTATTAAGCGCAAACAATCTGCAATCAATATAACATGTATATCTGCTCTTCACAAGAATGCTTCCTGATCCCCCTCCGGAGTATTAATGGTTCCTGTCAATACATCATACTATTTATTATCTGAATTTCCGGTTTACGGTCAAATTAAAAAAGTGGTATAATATTCATGCTGCCGTGAGTGAAAAGCGTGTGAGAACAACAGCGATAGAAAGCGGGAGCATGTGTGTTTGAGATATTTATTAGGAGTTTATATATTATATGATGACGAACGGATGGCGATCCCGTTTTCAGGAGATTTTCAGAGGGAGCAAAATTTCAACGGATGATCGCAGAGTTATTGATGATCACAATTCGGAATTTACAGCTCAGCTGACGGGGATGAATATATATGCGTGTACTGCGATCTCACTGATAGTTTGTTTGATTTCACTGAGCGGATGTCTGGCCGGACAGACACCATGGTCTTCTCGGTCCGTGATTCCGCAGTTCGGTAGCGTTGCGGTTTATGTGATCTTATTAAGTATAAACTTTCTCTTTTTCTTGTTCTTCCTTTTTCACATTACTCCGGAGAAGCGAGACAGAAAAAGTTCACACTGGATGATTCAAAGTTTCATCGTAATTGAATCTGTGCTTGCCAGCCTGACATTTTACAGCACACAGCGGGGAAGCAGCCTGTTCTTTGAATTTGTCCTGATTACCATGCTTATCTTTATTTTTCCCGTCTACAATCCGAGGAGAATCTGGTATGTGTTTCTGATTTCCTGTGGAGGTGCTGTTTTTGTGCTGTCGTCAGCAGAAGTGAATGTTCCGATTGCCTGGCAGGATGTGTGCGATCTGGTTGTTTTTTACGGTGCCTGTCTTGCCTGTGTCATTTTCAGGTGGATGCAGTTTGAAAAACAGGCGGTGACTTCTTACAGACTGCAGAAGAGTAAAGAGGAGGTCTATCATGAAAGCCGTACGGACGCAATGACCGGGCTGCGCAACCGCATGGCCCTGCGGGAGGATTTTTCGTGCTTTCTTGGAAAGAAAATATACGCAGCCATGTTGGATATTGATTCATTTAAGCAGATCAATGACAGCTACGGACATCTGTACGGAGACCGGGTGCTGAAAAACATGGGCGAATGTCTTCAGAAAGTATTCCGGAACTATAACGAATACTGCTATCGCTACGGTGGAGATGAATTTCTGGTCATCGCAGTAGATAAAAAAGGAGAGTTGTTCCATCGTCATCTGTGTCAGGTGCAGCGGTTATTTTTACTTATGCAGGATAATGACACGGGTATAACAGCAAGCATCGGATATTCTTATGCGGAAGCCAGCTCGGAGAAGGAGATACGCCACTGTATTCAGAGGGCAGATGAGAATCTGTACCGGGTGAAGTCTTCCGGCAAAGGTTATATTCAAGGAAACTACAAATAAATATTCTGCAGATCCTTACCTGCATTATCTTCTCAGCAATGCAGGTGAACGGATCCTGACGGGCCGGTCAGGTATCGGTTGTCAGCATCTTTAATTTATAGGAGGAATAGAAATGAGCTGCAGACCGAAAATCAGAATAACTGTGACAGATCGGCGCGGAAAGCTGGGTTGCCACCGCGGGCACCATGTCGGAGAAGTCTTTGATTTTGATGAAGACAGGGGGGAACTCTGCCCGATGGCGATGCACTGTGCGTTTCCGTATATTGATATCCTGCGCTACGGAGGACATATCCCTGGCCAGCCGGACGGAACAGCAGAATTCTGCTGTTCTGACGCAGATACGATTATGGTGTTCCGGGCAGAAATTGCAGATTGAGATCAGAAAGGAAATGAAATCATATGAAATGGATGATGACTTCAGATATTCACGGTTCCGCATATTACTGCAGAATGATGATGGATGCTTTCCAGTCAGAACATGCCGACAGGCTGATTCTCCTGGGAGATCTTCTGTATCACGGACCGCGAAATGATCTCCCAAGAGACTATGCACCTAAGGAAGTTCTGGCCATGCTGAATGAAAAGAAAGACCGCGTTTTCTGTGTCCGTGGAAACTGCGACACGGAAGTCGATCAGATGGTGCTGGAATTTCCGATTATGGCGGAGTACGCCGTTTTCCCTGTCAGAGACCGGTTAATTTACGCGTCCCACGGACATCATTACAACCAGCATCAGACCCTTCCGCTGCAGCCGGGAGACCTCATGCTCTGTGGCCACACTCATGTTCCGGCGTGGGAGAGCTTCGGAAACGGAAATATATATCTGAATCCAGGATCTGTTTCTCTTCCGAAAGAAGAGAGTGCGCATAGTTATATGACCTTGGAAGATGGCGCATTCAAATGGATAGATCTTGAAAGCGGAGAAGTGTATCATCAGATCCAAATGGAAAATGTTTAACATAAATATACAGAAACTGTTATGCTTTTTCAAATATAAACAACAATACAAATGATCAGGCGGTCGGGCTAGAACTCCGAATGAATACCCGACCGTTGTGGTGGGTTAATATTACGACTATTGCACCAATTACGCATTTGTGATTAAATATTGTTTTACTAATTTTGATAGCAATGTTAGAATATGAGAAACGAAAGGGAGTCAATTCAAGTGGCGATTATTGATCTTCTGATCGCTTAAACAACAGATAATTCCGAATATTAATTCGAGAAGACTTCTTTAACCGTATAAACAAGTTTTATTTATCCGTTATTGCTGATAAAACATTATCGCTGACAACAGAAATGAATTTCGAGAGGATGTGAGAACATGAGAATCAATAATGTCAGAAAAAAACGTCGATTTCGAGAGCTGGTGATCCTCCTGCTCTGCATGATTACAGCTGCCGGTTTGATGCCGATGCACGCGAGGGCAGAAACAGAGCAGCAGACCCAATCTGGGGGGTATATTACTCTGCACAAGAATGCAATACGGCATTAGAAGAAGCTAAAAATGGACTAAAGAATCAAGGCTTTACGATCATTTCAACCTCAATATCTGGTCCGATATTATCCGGTGAAATCGGAAATATTACAAAGAACGACTACTCTTCAGTTTCATATACTGTTCCAAAGAACAGCTACATCATTATCAAACAGAGTACATGGTACGCGATCTGGACACCGCAGGATCCAGGGTCTTACATTGCTCAACTCCAGCAGAAGGCACAGCAGGATTCCAGTATCGGGGGAAAGGCTGGCTATATGGGCAGCTGGTCCGGGTTCGGCACAGAATATATTTCTGGTGACAATACATCTGGGAAGTACTGGGTAACCGATAACGGTAATACATATACACTACATGTCTCTAGTGCGGACAAGATTTCTCATATGAGTTACGGAACATATCCTGTACAGACCTGGTCTTTTACCATCACTTATAATAAAGCAGAGCAAACACAGCCTGATGAAAATACATCTGTATCCGTTACAAAGAAGTGGAGTGACCCCGATGAATCACATGATCCGATTACGGTTCATCTGCTGGCCAATAATATGAAAACCAACAAAACACTTACGTTAGGTTCTGACAATAATTGGAAGGGAAGTTTTACGCCCCTCGATAAAAATGATTCCGATGGGAATGCTATCACGTATACTGTAAGTGAAGACAAGGTTACAGGATATGAAGCAACCATTACTGGAGATGCAGTTTCCGGATTCACAATTACGAATACAAAAACTCCACCGGAAAATAAACGAACAATCACAATCATAAAAAAATGGGTTTTGGACAATGGCGGCAAGGCGGCAGATTCAGTAACCGTTCAGATCAATAAAAATGGGACCGCATATCGTACGGTGGAACTGAATGCGGAGAATAATTGGACGTATTCGGAGAGTGTTGCTTCTGGAACAGATGTTTATACGGCAACGGAGCTGACGCGTGTGGATGGGTTTAACACGACCGTTGCTACTTCATCAGACAGAAATACCATTACTATTACCAATGATGACATAAACCCGAACGAGCCCGTAAATCCGACCCCAGATCCGAGACCGGACCCAACCCCGGATCCTACGCCGGTCTTCCGCACGATCCAGGTGCATAAGAATTGGATCACAGATAACGGAGGGACGCCGCTCAATTCAGTAACCGTTCAGATCAATAAAAACGGGGCAGCATACCGTACGGTGGAATTGAATGCGGAAAATAACTGGACGTATTCTGAGAACGTTGTCTCTGGGACAGATGTTTATACGGCAACGGAGCTGACGCATGTGGATGGGTTTAATACGACCGTTGCTACGTCATCGGACGGAAATACCATTACCATTACCAACGATGATGTAAAGCCGAACGAACCTGTGAACCCGCAAACACCGGATAACCAAGACACGCCGACTGATACGGATGAACTGGACACACCGGAAGCCACGACGACCCAGTCTAATCCTACGGTCCAGCCGAAATCACCAGTCAAAGTAACAGTCAAGAAGACGGCGCAGAACACACCGTACCGGGTTGCAGCAGTATATCCGGCTACCGGAGATCAGGCAAGACCGGCTCTGTTCGGAACATTGTTCCTCCTTGCAGGGATTGCAGTCAGCGCATTGCTGATCAGAATGAGAAATAGTCGCTGATGATCAATGATTATCGATAAACCAAGCGATATCTATTAGGCACAGGCTGCCGCAGACGGCGGGGAAACGTCAGTTGCGGCGGCCTCTTGCCGTTTTGCCTTTGTCCCCAAGTCGTGTATAATGATGGGATAAAGGAGATGGGGAAATGAAAAATACTTTACACCGCGGCGCGTGTATCCTGGCTCTGTTTCTGACGTTCAGCGCGGCTGCGTATATGATGCCGGTGTCTGCGGCTTCTGCGGCAAAGGCGGATCATGCAAAGGGGAAAACGGCTGTTTCGACTGAGCAAGAGAGCGCCTTGATCCAGAGAAATGCCGAGAAGACGTCATCAAAAAAGTCCGCAAAGAAAACGACAAAAAAATCAAAGAAGAAGACAAATAAAAAGCCTGCAAAGAAGAAGGCAAAGAAAAAATCCGGAAAGACCAATAAGGCGAAGAAAAAAAGCACGGGAAATGGTCTGAAAGACTATAATAACAAATATTATACCGGGGATTCGGACGGGTTCGTTTGCATTGGAAATTCCATGTACGCGCAGTTTTCCAGCATTGATCATTCGCTTCCTTCCGGAACGTATGACAACCGCATCGACCGGATCACCAGGTGGAAGTGGATCGACGGAAAGCTGACGCTTCTGGATGATACGGATGTGGTGCCGGCGTTTAAGGTGCTTCGGTTCCATCATCCGAATGACATGACCACAGACGGTCAGAATCTCTATATCGCTGATGTATCGAACCGGATATGGAAAGTGGACGCAAAGGGTGTGTTTAAGGGTGCTGTTCCGCAGGCAATCACCATGGATACGCCGGAAAAGATGCGTATCAGCAGTATAGCATACGATACACAGAATGACTGTTTTCTTGTCTGCAAGACAGCATCGAAGAATGATACGATCCAGAAACAGCCTTCCGGCGACGCGATTGATCTGGGTGATTTCACGTATTATGTCTGCCGGGTGCAGAACGCGGACGACGGAACGGCAAAGATGGTGCCATATAACGGAAAAACATATTATGATGCGACAAACAGTTTTACGCTGAGTTTCCGCGTTGATAAACCGAGCCAGTACCTGAGTGATCTTGTCGGCAGCGAGCAATATTTGTCGATTTATCAGTCCGGAGCCTATTATGAAAACGGCAGTCTGTACTCCGGACTTTGCATCAAGAAACTGGATGATGACCAGAGCGGGCATTCCACTGCGATTAACGCGAGTGTAATCATGCAGACTTCTGGAATCATCATCGGTCCGGACAGCATCGTGTTTAATCCTGTACAGGAATGCACAGCGCTTCGCGATCCTAATGCCAAAGCGAAGGTAAGGAAATCCTTTGAGCTGGAAGGACTCTGCATGTATTACGGTGGGTCCGGAAAGAAAGGCGCGATGTACGGGATCGTCAGAGAGAAGGAAAACACAGAAGGCGGGCCGGGTGTGAGAAATAACATCTATGATTTCTCCGGCGGAAAAGGAATGCAGTACCGTGCAGCATCCAATCCGGTTGATTAGTTTGTGGATAGGGTTCTCAGATGGCTGAAGAATAAAGACCGGAAATAGCCGGAAGAACAGAAGGGGGAAGTCTGCGAAGTGCAGATAAATCGATCATCGATGCAGATGGCGGCGGGATTGTCAAGTTAAGTGTGTAAGTATTTTTAATTTATCTCGGATGGAATATTTTTCCACCCGAGATTTTTGGCTTTAATACTCCTCATATTTCAG
>Ga0256406_1001962_pt1 | contig 31111 bp, 32 predicted proteins | sample RumenRJG_03DNA_FD_185986 | JGI IMG/M metagenome (GOLD analysis project Ga0256406, IMG submission 185986) | Bovine rumen microbial communities from Lethbridge, Alberta, Canada - RJG_03 | ecosystem: Host-associated > Mammals > Digestive system > Stomach > Rumen | place: Canada: Alberta | collected... | reverse complement strand
AGGGCCCACACAGATTGTCCGTACTTGTTTTCAAAGAACTTTTTCCACCCACCGGCTCGCGGTGGCGGTGTCTTGCGACAACGGAAATGCATTATAGAGATTTAATTCCCACTGTCAAAGGTTTTTTTAACAAAATTCCATTTCATTCCTTAACACAATGTATTTTCGACTATTATTTGTAAAATTAATCTTTCATTTTCCCTATTGATCCCTAAAGGATGAATCTTTTGGCTAAACGCAAAGGCGGGGCGGCGCCTGCGCGCTTCCCCGCCTTTTTCCTGTTTTTTAAGCCGTCAGATCACTGTTCTATCTGCTTTGGCGCTGCCGCAGACGGCCCCTTCTTGTCGAGCCTGAGCTTGCCGTCCGGCCCGCAGCCCAGGCTGTAGGCGGTGTCTGGCATCACCCTGCCCTCAAGCAGCAGCTTTGAGAGCGGATCGGCTATCTCGTTCTGGATCACCCTGCGCAGCGGACGGGCCCCGAAGATCGGATCGAAGCCGACCTTGGCCACGTGCTGTGCGATCTCATCTGAGATCTCCACGTCGTAGCCTTCCTGCTTCATGCGATCCTCCAGAGTCTTGAGGTGGATCTTCGCGATCGCCTTGATGTTGTCCATGCTCAGAGGATGGAACACCACCGTCTCGTCGATGCGGTTTAGGAACTCCGGCCTGAAGTGCTGCTCAAGCACCTTCAGCAGCTTGGCCTTGAGCTCGTCGTAGCTGCTCCTGCCAGCATCCTCCTGGATCATCTGCGACCCCAGGTTCGAGGTCATGATGATCACGGTGTTCTTGAAGTCCACCGTGCGGCCCTGGCCGTCGGTGAGCCTGCCGTCGTCGAGCACCTGCAGCAGGATGTTGAACACGTCCGGGTGGGCCTTCTCGATCTCATCGAGGAGGATCACCGAGTAAGGACGGCGCCTCACGGCTTCCGTGAGGTAGCCGCCCTGCTCGTATCCGACGTACCCCGGAGGGGCGCCGACCAGGCGCGAGACCGAGTACTTCTCCATGAACTCGGACATGTCGATCCTGACCATGGCTTTCTCGGTGTCAAAGAGGAAGCTCGCCACCGCCTTGGATAGCTCGGTCTTGCCGACGCCGGTCGGCCCCATGAAGAGGAACGAGCCTATCGGCCTGTTCGGATCAGAAAGCCCTGCGCGGCTGCGCCTGATGGCGTTGGCTATGGCATCCACGGCCTCGTCCTGCCCGATGACGCGCTTGTGCAGCTCGTCCTCCATGTGCAGGAGCTTGGCCTTCTCGCTCTCGAGCATCTTGGCAACCGGGATCCCGGTGGCGCGGGAGACGACCTTGGCTATCTCGGCGTCGGTCACCTTGTCGCGCACCAGTTCCATGTCATCCTTGCCCTTGGCTGCGCCGGCCTTGGTGCTCTCCTCAACCTGCTTCTGCAAGGCCGGGATGGTGCCGTACTGCAGCTCGCTCATGCGGGCCAGATCGCCGTTGCGCTTGGCGACGTCGAACTCATGGCGGGCCTGGTCGAGCTTGATCTTCAGCTTCTGGGTCCCCTCAAGCGAGAGCTTCTCCCGCTTCCAGATCTCGTTGAGCCTCGAGTACTCCTTCTCGTCGCGGGCGATCTCGTCATCGAGATCCGCAAGGCGCTTGCGGCTGGCGTCGTCGGTCTCCTTGGAGAGGGCCTGGCGCTCCATCTTCAGCTGGATGAGCTTGTGGTCAAGCCTGTCGAGGGGCTCGGGCTTCGAGTCTATCTGCAGCCTGATGGAGGCGGCGGCCTCGTCGATGAGGTCGATGGCCTTGTCAGGCAACTGGCGGTCGGTGATGTAGCGGTTTGAGAGCGTCGCCGCGGCCACGATCGCCGGATCGGTGATCTGGACGTGGTGGTGGATCTCATAGCGCTCCTTGAGGCCGCGCAGTATCGCGATGGTGCTCTCGACCGAGGGCTCCGGCACGAAGACCTTCTGGAAGCGACGCTCGAGCGCGGCATCCTTCTCGATGTACTGGCGGTACTCGTTGAGCGTGGTTGCGCCGACGCAGTGCAATTCGCCGCGGGCCAGCGCGGGCTTAAGCATGTTGCCCGCGTCTAGCGAGCCCTCGCTCTTTCCTGCTCCGACCACGGTGTGCAGCTCGTCGATGAAGAGGATCACCCTGCCCTCTTCCTTGGCAAGGTCGTTCAGGACCGCCTTCAAGCGCTCCTCGAACTCGCCGCGGTACTTGGCGCCGGCGATGAGGGCGCCGAGATCGAGCGAGAGCACGCGCTTGTTGCGCAGCCCCTCGGGGACCTCGCCCTTCACAATGCGCTGCGCCAGGCCCTCGACGATGGCGGTCTTGCCGACGCCAGGCTCGCCGATGAGCACCGGGTTGTTCTTGGTGCGGCGCTGCAGCACCTGCATCGTGCGGCGGATCTCCTCGTCGCGTCCGATGACCGGATCGAGCTTGCCCTTCTCGGCCCTCTCGGTCAGGTCGATGCAGTACTTCTTCAAGGCGCCGCGGTTGCTCTCGGCGTTCTCGTCGTCAACCTTCTGGCCCTGGCGCACATCGTTGAGCGCCTTGTTGAGCTTAGAGGTGTCGAGGTTCACGCGCGAGAAGATCTCCTTGAGCTGGGGATCGCCCTCGGCTGCAGCAAGCACGAACATCTCAGAGGAGATGAACTGATCGCCCGCCTTCTGCGAGAGCTTGTCAGAAAGGTTCAAAAGCCTCCCCGTCTGCGGCGAGAGCTGGAGGTCCCCGCCAACGCCCTTGACCTGGGGCAGGGCTTCGACGGCCTTGTTGACCAGGATCTCCAGCGCCTTGGGATCAGAGCCTGCGAGCGTGATGAGCGGACGCACGGTCCCGTCCTCCTGCGCCAGGAGCGCGGACATGATGTGAACCGGCTCGATGAACTGGTTGTCATGGCCTACGGCCAGCGACTGGGCATCAGAGAGGGCTTCTTGGAATTTGGCTGTGAATCTGTCCAAACGCATTTATTGCCTCCGATGTGGATTGTGTTCTTTATGGAAATTCTTTTTGAAGCTTAGCGCTTTGCTGATAACTATATGGGGGCGGGAGGCGCGGTTTTAAAGGATGATTAATGCAGGCATGCCCTGCCTTGGCGCCGCAGGCAAATGGCGCGCGGCCCGGCCGCGCGGCGCGGGCGCCCCGCGCCAGGCTTCAAAGGAAGTTGAGGAGGCGCCTTATGATGGATGCGGCCTCAATTGAAGGCGGGTGCATCGCCCTTCAAGCGGCAGGGCCGATGAAGCAGGCCTCTCGCCCGGTGTCGTGGCTTCTGCGCCAGGAGTAGCGCGACGCATCATCTTGGAAGGTGTCGATGAGGCAGTCTGAGACAGAGCCAGCATCAATCCCCGCCTGTGAAAGCGAAAGGCGCACGAGGGCCGGGAGCGAGCACATGAGGCGGTCGCCGCGGCCTTTTGCAAAGCAGGCATCGACTCCCTGCGATCTGCCAAGGCCCAGGCGCGCCGCCTCCAGCACCTCAGGCCCCACCTCGAAGCTCCGCTGCCTGATGCACGGGCCGATGAAGGCCTTGAACTTGGCTGAGGATCCCGCGATGGAGCGCATCCTCGCTACGGCCTTCCCAGCGATCCCCGCGACCGCGCCGCGCCAGCCGCAATGCACGGCCGCGCAGACATGCCCGCCGTCGCATGAGAGCAAAAGCGGCAGGCAGTCGGCGGTGAGCACCGCCACCGCTACCTCAGGATCGGAGGTGACCAGGGCGTCGCACTCCATCCCGTCGGCCGAATCCGCCGCAGCTTCCAAAACCTTGTCGCCGTGGACCTGCCTCATGTAGACGATGCGCCTTCCGGCGGACATCTCCAGGATCCTGCGGTTTTCCCTGACGCGCTCCATCAAGTCATTGGTGTTGGACCCGAGGTTCAGCGTCCCGCAAGGCCCCTCCGACACCCCGCCAGCCCTGCCGGTGAAGCCTGCAAGGCAGGGGGCGAGGAAGGGCACCGCCTCAAAGGGCGCCGCCGTCTTCTGCGTGTTCATCGCGATCCTTCCTCAGAGCCTCGATGAGCGAGAGCATGTCCGAAGGAAGCGGGGCCGAGAAGTCGAGCGCCTCCCCGGTGATCGGGTGGTCGAAGCTGAGCCTTGCCGCGTGCAGGGCCTGGCGTCGGAAGGCGCGCAGCGCGGCGGTGAACTCCTCGGATGCGCCCTTCAGGAGCCTAAGCCCGTAGCCGTACACCGGATCGCCCAGCAGCGGGTGGCCGATGCTCGCCATGTGCACGCGGATCTGGTGGGTCCTCCCGGTCTCAAGGCGCACCCTCACCAGGGTGTGGTCGCGGAAGCGCTCCATCACGCGGTAGTGCGTCACCGCCTCGCGGCCCATGCCGTCAGGCACCACGGCCATGCGGGTGCGGTTTGTCGGATCGCGCCCGATCTCGCCTTCGATGGTGCCGCCTGCCGTGAGCAGCCCGCAGGCTATGGCCTCGTACTCGCGCACGACGCGGTGTTTGGCGATCGCCCTTGAAAGGCGGATCTGGGATCTGGGGCTCAACGCCACCACCATCAGGCCTGAGGTGTCCTTGTCGATGCGGTGGACTATGCCCGCGCGCGGCAGATCCTTGGCCTGCGGATAGCGGAAGAGCAGGCCGTTCATCAGCGTCCCGTCGGGCACGCCTGCGCCTGGGTGCACCACGAGGCCGGCAGGCTTGTTGATGACCGCGATGTCGGAGTCCTCGTAGACGATGTCAAGCGGGATGTCCTCGGGCTTGGCCTCGGGGACGCCTTCGTCCGCAATTGAGATCTCGATCCGCTCCCCGGCGGCGACCTTCTGGCTGGGCCTTGCGATCAACTTGCCGTCAGCGGTGGCGCGGCCTGCCTCGATGGCCTCGGCGATGGCCGAGCGCGAGACGTCCGGCAGGAGTTTTGAAATGGCCGCGTCGGCTCGCTTGCCGTGGAGATCGTCTGGGATCTCAAGTTCCACTGTGTTTTCCAATTGCTTCCTCCCAAGGCGCGCAGCGCGCTCCTTGGAAGTTTAACATCAAGCAGCCGCGCCACGGGATTTTGGCCGTGCCGCGTTAGGCTATAATGTCCAGTCGGGACTGCAGGAGCCTGTTTTTGCGACCTGCGGAACTGCTGGCTTGTTTGGCGGCAACGCCCTTGGGCTCCGGAGGTATCGATGCTCAGAAAAATAGCCGTGTCTGCGGCGCTTGCGATCGCGCTGGCGCTCACTGGCTGCGGATCGGACAGCGACAGCGGCAACAAGGACAAGGTGCCGGATCTCTCCGCCGCCGCGCTCTACTCGACCGCCAAGTCTGCGATGGCCAGCAGCGACTTCTCCAAGGCCAAGGACTACCTCGAGGCCCTGGATACCCGCTACCCGTTCGGCGAGTACACCGATCAGGTCCAGCTCGACCTCATCTATGTCTACTACAAGACCCGCTCGACCGATCTGGCGGCGGCGGCCGTCGAGCGCTACCAGCGCATCAACCCGACCTCCATCTACAGCGACTATGTCGCATACATGAAGGGACTCGTTGCGATGCAGAAGCGCGGCAACCTCTTCCAGGAGTTCATGCACCTCGACCGCTCCCAGAAGGATCCGACCTCGTATTACGACGCCATCAAGACCTTCAGCGAATTCATCAAGACCTATCCAAACAGCCCGTACGTCCACGACGCCAGGCAGCGCATCATCTACATGAAGGACCAGCTCGCCGAGCGCGAGTACATGATCGCCAAGTACTACTTCGACCGCGGCGCCTACCTCTCATCGGCCAGGCACTGCCAGTCGATCCTCTACTCCTACCGCGACACCCAGTACATCGACGAGGCCATGGATCTCATGGCCAAGGACTACGACAAGCTCGGCCTCAAGCTGCCTGCCGACAACACCAGGAAGGTCATCGCGGCCTCCTCGTCTGGAAAGTAGCTTGAAAAATCCTTTTGGAAATCCCGCCTCACGGCGGGATTTTGCTTACTGCCCGCCCAAGGCCCCCTGCATCGAGCTCCTCCACGACAGCCATGTCGCCGTCGTGGTCAAGCCCCCGGGGCTTTTGAGCGTCCCCGGGCGCGCCCCGGAGGCATGCGACAGCGCGCTCTTCAGGGTCCGCAAGGCTCACCCGCAGGCCCAGGCGGTGCACCGCCTGGACATGGACACCTCGGGGATCCTCGCCATCGCGCTCACCCGCGAGGCGGCCTCGGCGCTGGGGCGCCAGTTCCAGGAGCGCACGGTGCGCAAGCTCTACCTTGCATGGGTGGATGGTGAAGTCTTGGAAGGCGGGGCAGTCGACGCGCCGCTGCGCTGCGACTGGGAGAACCGCCCGCGGCAGATGGTCGACCGCAGGCTCGGCAAGCGCGCCCTCACGCTCTACCTGCCGCTCCTGCGCAAAACCGGGCGCACGCTCGTGGCGCTCGAGCCGCTCACTGGCAGATCCCACCAGCTGCGCGTGCACATGGCCTTGAAGGGCCATCCGATCCTAGGCGACCGCTTCTACGCGCACTCCGAGGCCGCGGCAGCCTCGCAAAGGCTGATGCTCCACGCCTCCTTCCTCGAGTTCGAGCACCCGCATACGAAAATCCGGCAGGCCTTCAGGTCGCTGCCGGACTTTGCGCAGGAGCTTGGGGAGGTCCCCGATCCCTCCATCATGGGATCACTTCTGCCCCCGGGCCTCCTTTAGCACCTCGTAGGCCGCGGCAATGTCGCGCGCCTTGTCCTTGTAGGCCTCAGGCGGCAGGCCCTGGCTCCTGAGCCTGTCGGGATGGTACTTGAACATCAGCTTATGGTAGGCCTTGCGGATCTCCTCCCATGAGGCGTCCGGGCTCACCCCGAGCACCTGGTAGGCGTACGCGAGCTTGTCCGATGACGCCGAGCTTGAGGGTCCATACGATCCTGACGAATCGGAGGAATCGTCCGAATAGGACTGGCCGCCGTCTGAATAGCCGCCCGACGATCCCTGCGAGTAGGAATCCCCCTGCCCGCCTCCATAGGAGTACGCGCGGCGGAAGTTCATCTCCGTGTAGCGCATCCTGATGAGGCTCTCCATGTCCGAGCGCGAGACGCCCAGCGCCGCGGCCACACGGTAGAGGCGCTCCTCCTCGCCCTGCGAGATCCTAGCGTCGGCAAGCGCCATGTGGACCACCAGCTCGAGCACCAGCGAGACCGCGGTGATGTTGTTGAGCGAGGCGCGCAGTATGGCCTGGGCCTCGGCCTCGAGATCGAAGCCGTCGGACTTGCCGCGGTTGAAGGCGGCGATGCAGGCCTGGCGCGCCGGCCCCCTGAGCTGAAAGGCGTCCATGCAGGACTCGGCGACCTCGATCTGCTCGCGCTTGATGGCGCCGTCGCCGCGGGCGACGTAGCCCAGGAGCGCCAGCGTGCTCTCGATGAGCGCCGTGTTGTACTGCCCGCTGAAGGCCCCGGAGGCGGCCCTCGCCGCGCGGATGGCGTTGTTGCGCGGGCGGTCTACCAAGTACCAGCCCAGGATGAAGCCCAGGAGGCCTCCAAGCGGGATCGGCACGAAAAGCCCGATGATGGCCCCGCAGATCCTTCCGGTCCAGCTCATGCTCTTGCTCCTTGAGATCTCATGTAATAGTCAGCCTCATGCAGCCTTTCCACCGTGCCGCAGTCAAACCACCTGCCTGAGATCCTCGATGCCAGGAGGCAGCCTGTTGCGGCAAGCCTATCAAAAACCGGGCGCAGCGGCATCCTCTCCTCGGCCATCCCGGCAAAGACCCCGGGGGTGTAGAGCGCCGCCCCGGTGAAGGTCAGCGCGCCCTCTGAGCCTGAAACGGCCTTGCCGCCTTGGATGGCAAAGTCGCCCTGGGGGTGGTGCGGCGGGTTGTCGACTAGGAAGATCCGCGCACAGCCTGGGCTCGGGATCCCATCTGTGAACTGCGCGTAGTCGGCGTCCATCAGGGTGTCGCCGTTGACCACCAGGAAGGGCTCGCCTTTGAAGAAAGGCAGCGCCTTGACTATCCCGCCTGCAGTCTCAAGCCCGCCCGGGCCTTCGACGCTGTGGGCTATCCTCACGCCAAAGCGCGCCCCATCGCCCAGGTAGTCCTCGATCTTCTGGTGGAGCCAGGCCGAGTTGACGATGATGTCGCAGATCCCGGCGCGCTTGAGCCTCATGACGTGCCACCACAACAGCGGATGGCCCGCCACCTCGACCAGCGGCTTGGGGATGGTGTCGGTGATGGGGCGCAGCCGCTCGCCGCGGCCGGCGGCGAGGATCATCGCGCGCATGGAGCCTCCGCACAGCGCTTGAGGAATGAGGCAAAGCCGGAGAGCCCTAGCTCCTCCGACTCGCTTATGGAATATTCGAGCACCCTTGGCAGATCCTTCAAATACCCGTCCTTGCCGTCGCGCAGGTGCAGCCGCGAGAAGATCCCCAGCACCTTGACGTGGCGCTGCAGCGAGGTGCCCAGGAGATGATGGCGGAAGTCCTCAAAGCTCCAGGAGCCGCAAAGCCCCGCTTTTGCCGCCTCATTGAAGAAGCGGCTTTCAAGGCGCCTTGCAAGGCCGGCGTCGAGCTTCACATAGCAGTCGAAGATGAGCGAGGCGCAGTCGTAGCACAGCGGCCCCCGCACCATGTCCTGGAAGTCGATAAGGCAGAGCTGCCCGTCCTTGACCATGATGTTGCGGCTGTGGAAGTCGCGGTGCATCGGCACCTGGGGCTGGGTTTTGCAGATCTGCTGGAAGAATTTGAGTACACCGTCAAGCAGGCAGAGATCGGACTTTGAAAGCGCGATCCCGTGCCGCTCAGAAAGCCACCACTTTGTGAAGATCCCAAATTCTGTCTTTACGAAGTCGTCGTCAAAGGGCGGAAGGCCCGGGATCTCAGATGCGGCGAGGGTGCAGGCAAGGTCGATTGCCTTTTTGTAAAGGGGCTCAGCGCCATCACCACTCGCCGCCTTGGCAAACGAGGTGTCGCCGAGATCCTCCTGCAGGAAGAACCCGTGCTCGAAATCGGCCTTGATGATCCTGGGAACCCTGATCCCGCGCGCGCAGAGCGCCTCGTCTATTTCATAGAACTCGTGGTTCTTCTGGGTGTCGGGAGGGGAGTCGGAGATGATGAAGCCCCCGGCGCGGTAGTAGCGCCGGAAGCTCGCGTCCCCGCCCAAGGGCGATAGCGCATCGGGAGCGATGCCGCAGGATGCGGCGAACTCCGAGAGGAGTGCTTTGCGGTCAGTCACGGGTGAACAGGAGATCCCATACGCCGTGGCCGAGCCTCTCGCCGCGCTGCTCGAACTTGGTCAGCGGACGCCAGGCCGGGCGCGGGCAGAACCCGCCGTCCTTGGCGGCATTCGTAAAGCCCTCGGCGCGGGTCATCACGTCGAGCATCTGGTTGGCGTAGTCCTCCCAGTCGGTGGCAAGGCGCACCTGCGCCCCGTGCTTCAAAAGCGGCGCGACCATGGAGATGAAGCCGTCGGAGATGAGGCGGCGCTTGACGTGGCGCTTCTTGGGCCAGGGGTCGGGGAAGAACACCTGGAGCACGTCGATGCTTTGAGGGGCGATGCACTTGCCCAGGACCTCGAAGGCGTCAAACCAGATGATCCTGGCGTTTGCAAGGGCGTTCTCCTCGATGAGCTTGAGGCATGAGCCAACCCCTGGCGGATGCACCTCGATGCCCAGGTAGTTTGACGCGGGATCGTCCTTTGCCATCTGTACGAAGGACGCGCCCATGCCAAAGCCTATCTCGAGCACCAGGGGAGCCTCGCGCCCGAAGGCTGCGGCAAAGTCGATGGGCTTGAGATCCGCAGCATCGATGAGGTACTTGGGCCCCAGCTCGTCGATGGCACGCTGCTGGGCCTCGGTCATGCGCCCTGCCCTGATGACGAACGATCTGACGTGGCGGTCATCAAGGCAGGTGACGCTGTGCCCGCCCTCCTTGGGAGCGGATGCCATCAGAGGACGCCGGCTTCCTGCATGGCCTGCTTGATCTCATCGCGCAGGCTGTCGCTTATCGGCAGGATCGGGAGGCGGCACTCCTCGGTGCAAAGCCCCAGCAGGGAGGCAGCATACTTGGCAGGGCCCGGGGACGGCTCCTTGAACATGAGCTTGTGCAGCTTCATGAGTCTGTCCTGGGCCTTGCGGGCCTCCTCCCACTTGCCCTCGGCGCACAGCCTCTGGACCTCGGCCACTTGCCTCGGGGCTATGTTCGCGGTCACGGAGATGCAGCCGACGCCGCCTGCGACGTTGTAGCTGACCTGGGTCGAATCGTTGCCCGAGAGCCAGGTGAAGTCCTCGCGCTTGATGAGGGCTCGCTCAAGCCAGGGCCTCTCGAGATCGCCCGTGGCGTCCTTGATGCCGGCGATGCGCGGCAGGCGCGAGAGCTTCTCGAGGGTCTGGGGCTTGACGTCGACAACCACGCGGCCAGGGACGTTGTAGACGATGATCGGCAGCGAGGTCTCGTCGTGGATCATCTTGAACTGGGCGTAGAGGCCGTCCTGGTTGGGGCGGTTGTAGTAGCCCGCGACCTCGAGGAGGCCGTCGGCGCCGAGCTTCTCGGCAGCCTGCGAGAGCGCCACGGCCTCGACAGGGTTGTTGGAGCCGGCGCCCGCGAGCACCGGGATCCTGCCTGCGGCAGTCTTGACGACGATCTCGACCACGCGCTTGTGCTCCTCATGGGTGAGGGTCGGGCACTCGCCGGTGGTGCCGGCGGGGACGATGGCGCTGGTGCCGTTGTCGATGTGCCATTCGACCATCTTCTCGAGGGCCTTCTCGTCGACTTTGCCGTCCTTGAACGGGGTGACGAGGGCGACGATGGATCCGTGGAACAAATGCTTCATACCTTTAAAGCGCCCGCGCAGCGGGGCGCCCTCCATAATGCCGAGGCTTGCGCCTGCGGGGAAACCTCAGATGCCCTGGTTCGCCGACGGCCTGAGCGTCGGGAAGAGGATCACGTCGCGGATGGTGGAGCTGTTGGTGAACAGCATGACCACCCTGTCGATGCCGATGCCTTCGCCTGCAGTGGGCGGGAGCCCGTGCTGCAGCGCGGTGATGTAATCAGCATCATAATACATGGCCTCGTCGTCGCCGTGCTTTTTGGCTTCGGCCTGAGCGAGGAAGCGCGCGGCCTGATCGTCCGGATCGTTGAGCTCGGAGAAGCCGTTGCCCATCTCGCGCCCGCCGATGAAGAACTCGAAGCGGTCGGTGAAGGCCGGATCCTTGTCGTTCCTGCGCGCAAGCGGGGAGATCTCGGCGGGGTAGCTGGTGATGAAGGTCGGCTGCTGGAGGTGCTCCTCGACAAGCTCGTCGAAGAGGGCGGCGATGTAGTTGCCAAGCGTCCAGCCCTCCTTCATCTCGCAGTGCAGCCTCTCGCACCAGGCGCGGGCCTTCTGCTCGTCCTCGAGATCCTCCATGGTGATCCCGTCGCCGTACTTGACGATGGACTCCTTCATGGTCAGGCGGTCGAAAGGCTTGTCGAAGTCGACGTCCAGCCCCTCCTCGCCTTCCTTGCCGTAGTGGATCTTAGTGGTGCCGAGCACGGACTTGGCCATCTTCCTGAACATGTCCTCGGTCAGGTCGATGAGATCGTGGAAGTCGTGGTAGGCCATGTAGAACTCGATGGTCGTGAACTCGGGGTTGTGGCGCACGTCGATGCCCTCGTTGCGGAAGCAGCGGTTGATCTCGTAGACGCGCTCGAAGCCGCCGACCACTAGGCGCTTTAGGAAGAGCTCCGGGGCGATGCGCATGTACATGTCCATGTCCAGCGCGTTGTGGTGGGTGATGAAGGGCTTGGCGTTGGCGCCGCCGGGTATGGCGTGCATCATCGGGGTCTCGACCTCCATGAAGCGCAGGCCGTCCATGTAGCTGCGGATGAAGGAGACGATCTTCGTGCGGATCTGGAAGGTGCGGCGCGATGACTCGTTGGCGATGAGGTCGAGGTAGCGCTGGCGGCAGCGGGCTTCCTGATCGGTCAGTCCCTTGAACTTCTCAGGCAGCGGGCGCAGCGCCTTTACGAGAAGGCGGAGCGACTTGACGTGGAGGGTCAGCTCGCCGGTGCGGGTGCGGAAGGCAAAGCCCGTGACGCCGATGATGTCGCCCAGATCGAGCTTCTTGAACAGATCCTGGTACTGCCCCTCGGGGAGATCGTCGCGCGAGACGTAGATCTGGATCCTGCCGTCCATGTCCTGGATGGTCGCAAAGGACGCCTTGCCCATGATGCGGCGGGTCATCAGGCGGCCGGCGATTGAGAACTCGTTCTTCTCAGCCTCCAGCGCCGCCTCGTCCTTGTCCCCGCACTTTGCGCGCACGTCGCCTGAGGTGGCGTTGCGGCGGAAGTCATTGGGGTATGCCTGGCCCTTCTGCCTGAGCGCGTTGAGCTTTTCGCGGCGCTCCTGCATCACGCTGTTGAGGTTCTCGGTTTTTTCCTGTGTTTCCTGTGACATTGCTGATTATTCCTTTGCTTACAGCCCGGACTTGAGGCTGGCTTCGATGAACTGGTCCAGATCGCCGTTTAGGACTTTCTGGGTGTCGCGGCATTCAACGCCGGTGCGCAGATCCTTGATACGCGCGTCGTCGAGCACGTAGGAGCGGATCTGGCTGCCCCAGCCGATGTCCGACTTGCTGTCCTCGACGGCCTTCTGCTCGGCCATGCGCTTGGAGAGCTCGAGCTGGTACAGCTTTGCGCGCAGCTGCTTCATGGCCTGCTCGCGGTTTTGGAACTGGGAGCGCTCGTTCTGGCAGGTGACGACGATGCCGGTTGGGATGTGCGTGATGCGCACGGCCGACTCGGTCTTGTTGACGTGCTGGCCGCCGGCGCCTGAGGAGCGGTATACGTCGGTCTTGAGGTCGGCCGGGTTGATCTCGATGTCGATGTTGTCATCGACCTCGGGGTAGACGAAGGCCGAGCAGAACGAGGTGTGGCGGCGGTTGTTGGAGTCGAACGGGGACTTGCGGACGAGGCGGTGCACGCCGGTCTCGGTGCGCAACAGCCCGTAGGCGTGGTCTCCCGTGAACTTGATGGTCGCGGACTTGATGCCGGCGACCTCGCCTTCGGAGAGCTCGGTGACGGTGGCGGTCAGGCCCTTCTTCTCGGCGTACTTCAAGTACATGCGCATCACCATCTCGGCCCAGTCCTGGGCCTCGGTGCCGCCTGAGCCTGACTGGATGTCCATGTAGCAGGGATCGTTGTCGTGGGGGCCTGAGAACATGCGCTCCATCTCAAGGGAGGTGAGCGTGGAGTCGAGTTCACCGCACTCGCGCTCGGCCTCGGCGTGGCTTTCGGGATCGTTGTCCTCGGCGGCCATCTCCTCTAAGGTGAGGATGTCCTCGAAGCCCTGGTCGAGCGCCTTGAAGCGGTTGACCACTGACTCAAGCGAGGTCTTCTCGCGGCCAAGCTCCTGGGCCTTGTCGGGGGTGTTCCAGAGGTTGGGATCCTCGAGGAGGCCGTTTACCTCCTCAAGCCTCTCCTGCTTGGCCCTGAGGTCAAAGATACCCCCTGAGCGCGTCGGCGCGCTCCTTGAGCTGCGCAACGCGCTCCTTTACTGAAATTGTTTCCTGCACTTTTGGTTTCCTGATTATGGATGGTAAGCAAAGGATTATAACAGACGCGCGGCGCGGCCATGCGCCGCAGCGCCTGCCATGTCAGATGTAGCCGACCTCGACGCGGGGCATGATCCTGCAGACGAGCTCATATGGGATGGTGTGGGCGTGGATGGCCACGTGCTCCACCGGAAGCCCGGGGCCCCAAAGCTCCACCGGATCGCCCACCTGGTCCTTGGAATCAGGCCCCAGATCCACGAAGAGCATGTCCATGCAGACATGGCCTGCTGTCGGGACGATGCGGCCGTTGACGAGCACCGGGGTGCCGTTGTCGGCCGTGCGCGGGTAGCCGTCGCCATAGCCTGCCGAGACCACGCCGAGCACGGTGTCGCGCGGGGCGACGAAGGCCGCGCCGTAGCCCACCTTGTCGCCCTTCTTCAAGTGGTGGATCGCGATGATCGCGCTCCTGAGCGTCATGACCGGGGTGAGCCCCAGATCGGCTCCGGTCTTGTCCTCAAACGGCGAGATCCCGTACATGATGACCCCCGGGCGCACCCAGGAGGTGTGGGAGCGCTCCCACTTGCAGATCCCCGCGGAGTTGCCTAAGCAGTAGTCGCCGTCAAAGCCCAGCTCCTCGGCAAACTTGAAGAAGTTGTCCTGCTCCTGCTGGTTGTACGCGCTCTCTGAGGGCGTGTCGGCAACCGAGAGGTGGGAGATGAGGCCCAGGGGCTTCTGGGCGTTGGGGGTCTCCTCAAGCACCGCCTTTATCTGCGCTATCTCCCTGGGATCGTTCGATCCCAGGCGGTGCATGCCGATGTCCACCTGGACCCAGCAGCGCACCGGCTTCTCCACCCTGGCCTTGGCGATCGCGCGCGCCTGGAAGAGATCGTGCACGGCGGTGTGCAGCCCGAGCCTTGCGATGGTCGGGACGTCATCCTCGTTGAAGAAGCCCTCGAGCAGGACGACGGGCTTCTTGATCCCGGCGTCCCTCAGGATCACCGCCTCGTCGATGCGCGAGACGGCGAAGGCGTCGGCCTCGGGCTCGAGCACCCTGGCGCACTTCACGAGGCCATGCCCGTAGGCGTTGGCCTTGACCACCGCCACATGCTTGGAGTGCGGGGCCATTTTCCTGATGCGCCTGAAGTTCGATACCAGAGCTCCGGTGTCGATGGTTACTGATATGGGTTTCATCTTCTTTCCTGAAAAAACTTGTAGGGGCCTTGGCTTATTGCGGATCGTCAGGCGGAGGCGGCATCTCCCCCACCGGCTGCTCCTTGTCGTAGAACGAGGTGTACTCGCCGATGAACTGCAGATCGATGTCCTTGAGCGCGCCGTTGCGGTTCTTGCTGACGATGAGCAGCGCCCTGCCGTCGTCGGCCGACTCGTCGGTGCGCTCGTGGTAGAGCGCCTCGCGGTGCAGGAACATGATGAGGTCGGCGTCCTGCTCGAGCGAGCCTGACTCGCGCAGGTCCGAGTTCATCGGGCGGTGGTCCTTGCGCGACTCGACCTCGCGGTTTAGCTGCGAGAGCGCGAGCACAGGGACGTCGAGCTCCTTTGACAGCAGCTTGAGGCTCCTTGAAATGGAACCGAGCTCCAAGGCGCGGTTCTCGGCGCTGTCCGAGTCGCCCTTCATGAGCTGGAGGTAGTCGACCATGATCACCGAGAGGCCGCCGTTTATCTCGGCTATCTCCCTGGCGCGGGCGCGCAGCTCGGCCGGGGTCACCGAGCCCGAGTCGTCGATGAAGAGCTTGTCGAACGTGCCCTTGTGATCCTCGCGCTCCACCGAGAGCAGCCTCATCTTGCCCATGATGCGATCCCAGCCTGAGACCGGCACCTCGCCGTTGACGAGGTTCTGCATCGGCACCTGCCCGAAGTTGGAGAGCATGCGCAGCGCGATGCTCTCGGACGGCATCTCAAGGGAGAACACCAGGCCCGGCTTCTTTACCTCGGGGTTCAGCACGATGTTCTCGACGATGTTCATCGCAAACGAGGTCTTGCCCACGCCCGGGCGGGCGGCGATGATGTTGAGCGTGCCGCCCTGCAGCCCCAGCGTGAGCTCGTCGAGCTCGCGGAAGCCGCTGGCGACGCCGCGCATCCTCGATCCCGAGTGCATGTTCTCGCGGATGCGCTCGATCACCGCGCCGGTGACCTCGATCATCGGGCGCGGGCGCCCGGCATCCTCGCCGCGGTTGGCCTCGGCGGCGTCGTAGAACTTGCTCTGGGCCTCGTTGAAGAGCATGTCGGCCTCGCGGCCGTCCGGCTCGTAGGCGCTCTGCGTGACCTCGCCGGCGAGGGCGATGATCTGGCGGCGCTTGTAGCACTCGCTGATGATCCTCGCGTACTCGGGCGCCGAGCCTGGGTCGGCGCCCGAGTTCATCAGCGAGGAGAGGTAGCCGTTGCCGCCGGCCTCCTCCAGGTGCCCGTTGCTCTCAAGCCAGGCGCTGATGATGGTGGGATCGAAGTTGCTCGAGGACTCGGCGCGCTCTAGGATCGCGTGGTAGACGAGGCGGTTGCGCTTGCCGAAGAAGGCCTCCTCCTTCAGAAGGCCGATCTCGCGGGTCACGCGCTCAAGCGAGGAGCCGTCGAGCATGATGGCCCCCAGGAAGCGCCGCTCGGCGTCGTCGTTGGCAGGAACGATCCTGATCCTGGCCTGATCCTGCCCTCTGTCCTGTGACGGCATGCTTTTTTCTCCGTGATCCCAACAAGATAGTCGCGCTGATGCGAATGCCTGCGCCTAAGCCTGATGTGCCACCCATGATAGAGCAGTTTGGGTGCTTTTGAAACTGCGCCAAAAGGCTTGCGGACGCGCTTTGCGTGTGGGAAAACGGGGGTTTCCAGTGGGAAGCTTTGTTTGAAAAGCGGGGATTGCATGGATGGTGGCGCACCTGGAGGGATTCGAACCCCCGACCAATCGGTTCGTAGCCGAGTACTCTATCCAGCTGAGCTACAGGTGCACTCCATGTGAAAAGCGCTCAAGGCAGGTGGCGCACCTGGAGGGATTCGAACCCCCGACCAATCGGTTCGTAGCCGAGTACTCTATCCAGCTGAGCTACAGGTGCATGCGCCTTGCGACGTTTTTACGAAGGCACATTATACCAGCCAAAACCGCCTTTACAAGTTTTTTTGAAAAGTCGATCGCGCCCTTCAAAAACCACCGCCTGCGCGCCCGCCAGGCCAAAACCCGCGCCGGCTTTAAGGCCATGACAGGGATTTTAGATGTGCAATGGCATTTGCTTGAAATTGCGCATCCCTTAAATCCGCTATTCCGATGCTTCCTCCTTATGGACACATCCATTAGACTGGACCGCGTCAGAACTTGCATGTTATTTTTAAAAAAAATTTCAGATAACAGCAAGCAGGCCTGCGCTTCATCTTTTAAAATTTCAAATCACGCGGTTTCACAAACGATTGCGCCGCTTCGATGGAGATTGACATGAACCTGCTTGCCCGCAAGGCTGTGCTGATTGCCGCGGCTTCAACCGCCATGGCAACCGGCCAGGCCCCCGCCGCCGAGCCTGAGAACCCAGGAGCGGCCATGGTTCTGCTCCGCGGGGGCTCGTTCATGATGGGAAGCCCCGCGTCGGAAGAAGGCCGCGGCAACGACGAGTCCCGCCACGCGGTCACCCTGACCCCCTTCTTCATGTCATCCCACGAGGTCACCCATGGCGAGTACGAGCAGGCCATGGGCCTGAACCCCAGCTCGCACAGGAGCGATGCCAGCCTTCCGGTTGAGAGCGTCTCCTGGCTTGACGCCATCAGGTACTGCAATGCGCTAAGCAGGATGAACGGCCTTGCGCCTGCCTACAAGGTCGAAAACGGCGCGGTCTCATGGAACCGCGGATCCACCGGCTACCGCCTGCCAACAGAGGCCGAGTGGGAGTACGCAGCCAGGGCAGGCGTGGCCTCGGAAAAGAGTCCCGCCGGCACGACCGTGGCCGCAGCATCAGGCAGCCCCAACTCCTACGGCCTCTACGACATGGAAGGCAACGTAGCCGAGTGGGTGTTCGACTGGTACGCCCCTTATGAGCCCATGGCCACAATCGACCCATCGGGGCCTGCGCTGGGCTCGCTGAGGGTCAGGCGCGGGGCGGCATGGGCGGATTCAAGCTCGTTTACGCGCCCCGCCTGCCGCGCTGCTGAGGCGCCGGGGGCCAGGTACCCCGACCTCGGGTTCCGCGTCGCCAGGAGCGCCGCCCCGCGCCGGGGCTACGCCTCCACCGAAGACTCGCTGAGGTTCATGCTCCCCGGCGCCCCGAAGGTGCTCGTGGCCTATTGCTCGGACGCCTCGGAGGAAGCCGGGATCGCCGCCGAGCTTGCGGGCGCCGCATCGGTCGAGATCAGACCTGCGGGATTCGACTTTCCAAAAGGCAGCGGGGATCCCAAGCCTGCCAGGGCGATCGCTGGCAGCATCATGCAGGCCCCGCCCTTTGACGCGCTGATCCTCTGCTTCCGCGACAACAACGGCTCCCTGCCTGCCGATGCGCGCGCCTTCACCGAAGGGGCCAACCTCCAGGGCAAGCTCGTGCTGCCGCTCATGCTGCGCAAGGACACTGGATCCGGGCATGCCGCATCGGACCTTGGAAAAGCAGCCCCCGGCGCCTTCATCGGGCAGGCCTTCACAGCAAGCCTAGGCAGGGGGGATCTCAGGCAGCGGATCTCGCTGTGGCTTGAATCGCAGGGCCTCGCGGTCAAATAGCGCGGAGCATCCCAGCAGCGCCAAGTCCGGCCTGCAGCGGGAAACTTGATTGAACGCCTGGGAGAGGCGCCGGCATGGCACGGGGAGACCCGGCTGCGCCGACGCCTTTTGCCTCTTGGCGGCGATGTGCATAAATGCACGCAAGACATGGGGGAATTGAATTGCCAGCAGAACTGCAGGCATAAAAAAACCGCTTCAAATCAAGCGGTCGTTCATTTCAGCCTGGCGGATAGAGAGGGATTCAATTTCAGCGATTAACGCTTTGATTTGCAAAGAAGCACAATCGAAGTGGATCCGAAAAAATTGGATCCGATCCCTCGAGGGGATTCACTTGGAATCGCCTTTGACATCCTCCCCTCTCTAAAGAGAGGGGATTCCTACCGATCTCTTGGGAGATCTTCGGCGGGTTCCTCTTGCTGACCACCAATGTGATTCACTTGGGAGGCGAGCCGGGCAAGTCCTGCCCTTAGTATGTTACGCGCGGCGTTCACATCAGCATTTTCAGTGTAGCCGCACTTCACACAGCATAATCAAGCTGATAGACCCCCTTGGCGCTTCAGTCCAGCGGACAGCGAACCAGCAAGGGGGCTTCTTGTTTCTAGACGTGCATGTGCTTGACGCGATCCTGCACCTCGGCGCGCTTGGCGTCGTTGAACCGGTCGAGGGTGCCGACAAGGGATCCGCTCATCTGGCGGCCGCTTTTAAAGTACGTCGAGCACCTCGACAACCGTGCGCTCGATGCTGAGCCGTGATGTCATCCGTTGCACTTTCCGCACGACAGCCCTGATCATGGTGCCGTTCTTAAACGAACACTCACCACGGCGGACTTGATCAAGGAATGCTTGATCCTCCACTACCGCGTTGAATGATTGATCCTCGCCTTCGGAAAAGCGCCATTGCCGTGTTGGATCTTCAAGCTGCGCAGTAAGAACTTGCAAAGTCATTTCGTCTTCCGAGTAGGAAAGGGTTCGTCCGCGTCCCAGCTTGAAGCAATCCCGGTCTTTTTTGGAGACTGAAGCAATCTCGCTTGCATTCTGCTTTAAGGAAATGCATTCGACGCCATCGTTGTCCAGAACGGCGGTGAGCCTGTCAAGCTGGCTCTTGATCCTTGGCTGGCACAACAGGCTGACAGTGCAATTGTTGAAAACCTGCATTTGGCCGTTGTTATTGTATACGGCGGTTCGGCCGCCATCGATTTTTTCAGCCTTCTGATAATGCGTTCCCTTGAGCCATAGTCCAGCCTTGATCAGTTCCGCGATGACTGCAACAGCCGAAACCAAGGCCTCGGTCGTATTGATGACTGGCTCGTAGTAAAGCACCAGATCGACGATGAAGGAGCCTGGACGGAAACCACCCTCGACATTCATTTCGGCATGGGCCTTTTTGCCGCATTGCGCACTTGCGGCCTTCTCAGCAAGCACGTCCAGCGCCAGCAGGGACTGAGCCAGCTCGCTGGCCCTGATCTGATGCCTTTCAAGCGCATCGCCGTCGAAAGTCAGGGAAAAGCGCTCGGTAGTTGAATTTTCCTGGGGCATGGCTTGAGGCTCCAATAAAGTTTATAAAAACACTTGACTAAGGTTAGTTATTTGCTATACTAAAAATCAAGGAGGTGATGCAAATGCCCTTGGTAATCAAGAAAGTGAGCTTCAAGATCAACCTCGCAATCTTCAAGGCCGAGATTGAGATGGAAGCCACAGACACCAAGAAGCGCAAAGCAAGGCGGCGCAAAAAAGAACAAAAGAAACTGCCTTGATCCAGTAAAAGGGTGCCCTTCGGGGCACCCCGGGGCAAAAGCATCACCTCAAGGAGAATTATATGTTTTACGCTTATAAGTTGAAGAAAACCAATGATGGTTATGTGGCAGAAGTCCCCGATCTCGGCCTCGTGACGAAGCCGCAGGCAACCGAGGATGAGGCGTCAGGCATCCTTGCCGAGGGCCTTTCAGCCGCTGTGGAGACCGGGTTCAGGAGCAAGGGAAAGCCAATCCCCTTGCCCTCGACGCCGTGCGGGGAACTGGCGCTTTACGTGCCGGTCAAGCTCCAGTTGAGGATCCTGTTTTGGAACGCCATGCTTGACCATCACCTGAAGCAGACTGAGGTCGCTTCGATGATGGGGATCAGCAAGGCGGTTGTGAACCAGATGGTGAGCGGCAAAAGCGCGGTGAGCGTAGAGCGCTATGAGGAAGGTCTTAATGTCCTTGGCCTTTATCCCGATGTCAGGCTGCACGGGCAGGAGGAGCATGCCCTGCAATTGGAAGGCGGCAAAAAAGGAGACTGATCTGAGCACAAACAGAAAAAGCACCCCTCCTGATGGAGGGGCTTTTTCGTCACAGGCGGCCGTGCTTGACACGGTCGAGCACCTCGGCTTTTTTCGCGTCATTGAACCTGTCGAGCGTGCCGACGAGGTAGCCGGTGACACGGCGGATGCGCTCAAATTTGACGCCCTCGCCCACGATGCCGTTATGCTGATGCAGTCTCGTTTGCATTTTGCGCCTCCGTGAAATCTGCCATGTTGAACTCAATTTTAACGGCGGCCAGTTTTTTGGCGGTCTTGCAGGCGTCAATTTCCGCTTGAAGCGCCCACTTTTGCTGATAGAGAAGCGCGCCGTTTTTCTGAGCCTCAACAAGCAAAGTCTTAAGCTCGGCCAGCGTGAGCGAATGAAGTTCGTTGTCATGATCTTTGAAGCTCACCGGCTCGACGCCGATGTTGATAAGCCCCTCGATGTTGTCGCGTGAACGCGCATCTCCGTCTACAACAAAGCCCAAAGAGGATTTAAAGGTCATTCCCGGATCTTTGCGCCGGGCGTCAAAAACCTCTGTTGCATCTTCAAGCTGGGCTTTTTTGAAAGTTTTGAGCTGAGCGAGGGTAAGCTCCACAAAGATTCGGCCTTGATCATCGGTCGCATTAGCGGCGGGGGTGTTTACCCACTGCCTATGGAAATCCGGCGCCTCATCAAAGGTTGCGCACTCATACCCTAGCGCGTTCTCCTGAGCAATAAAATCAGCCGTTTCAATCACGGATGCATCGCCGTAATATTTGCCGTCTTTAATCAGATAAATCATTGTAATAACTCCTGAAAAGTTGGTCTAATTGGTTTAGGGTTTTATGACAGTTGAAGCGGTTTTTATCGCCGCGCCAGCTAAAATAGAGTGCGTAAAACTCAGGTTTTGAGATAAGCCCCTGCCTTGCGAGGCCGCCCGCAAGGGGCGGCGGATTAAGGATTAAGCGAGCAGGGCGAAGGGGCGCACGCCACCCACGTCGGAGGCGCCGCCGGCGCGGGCACCGCCGCCGCCGCCCACGACCGCGAAAGCGGACGAGGAAGCAACGTCGCGCAACCAGTACCAGCTACGGTTTGCGTAAATAAGCGACGGATTCATCCTAAAAGCCGCAAACTGATGCACAGCGGAAAAGCTGTCAAAACCCGATGAAGACCAAATCGGCGCGCCAAAAGCCATCATTGAGTTCATCAAGTTGCAAGTAAAGCTCAATGCTTTTTCCGTTCCGTCCCAGCCTGTTGAAGCGCCCTGCCAGCCGCCGTAAGCAGTTGACTGCACGGTGTCATTAGTGTGCGTTGAAAACCATTCTTGGAATGTAAGAATGTGCCCAGCGCCAAAAGCGGCGGTTAAACCGGCGGCAAAAGCGGGGATGGTGTTTTTATACATGGCGCACTGCGTATAGCCGCCCGAGGTCGTGTTAGTGCTATTCATGTAAGCGTTAAAAGGCGGAGTTTCAGGCAGGATCACAGCATGGTGCGCGGTTACGGGCGTAGAGCCTAAAGTATTAAGCCAGTAATCAAGCTCCATAATGATCCATTTCACCGTATACGCCGTCCCTGAAACGGTAATCGCTTTTTTGATAAAGTCGCCGGGGAAAATATCGGTAAAAGAGCCGTCCGCCACGTGCTCACTGAACTCGCCCGAATCGAAAGCGGCGGTCAGGTCTTTGCCGCGATAGAAGCAGTTGTGGGTTGCGGCGGTGTTGATTGGCAGGTGGGCGTACCAGTCGTCAACGATTGAGGATTTGGTGGCGTAGGTGTCGGATACATCCGTCGCCACAGCGAAGTTCAGCGTCTTGAGGTTAGCAGGGCACAGCGCGATGGTGCTGTCGGTCTTGGCCAGAGCCTCAGTGTCAGTGGCAATGCGGATGGCGCCTTCCTTGGTGTTCGTGGCCGCGGGCATCCGGAACGAGACATCGCCGAACGCGATTGAAGCCACAGAGCCGTTTGACACGAAGATGTCTGCGGCCAGCATGGCGGCTGAGCCTGCCACCTTGTTTATGATCGGGCTTGAGGCGCTGTAGACGGCAAAGAGCACGTCGCCTGCGTAGATGCCAAAGCCGTAAGCCGAATAAGCCGCGTCAGAGTTGTCAGTGGCGGTGACCGAGATGGTCTGATCCCCAGTCTGCTCGCCGCCCACAGCGGTCAGCGTGGCGCACACGGCATCATCGCTGATGCTCTCGGTGTTATAGGTCGCGTCAAAGGGCGCCGACGTCAGCTTCACACTGTCCAGCGTCAGCTTCTCGGTGCCAGTCTTCTCTGCGTTGATAAGGGCCTCAATGCCCGCCTTGGTAACGATGACGTTCTGATTGTCTGCCATGATTAGTCAGCCTCTGATGTTGAATTGATGCGCGTGTAAGTGATAGCCATTGCGCCGCCCGTGAGCCTTGCGGTTCCGTTCAGCTTTGCCTGGAACACCGGGCGGAAACCCGCCCTGAAAAATGAACCTGTCTTTGCGCCGCCCGTGAGCCTGAGATCCGCCTCGCGGGTCTCGACGATGGTGAGCTCGTACTGCGAGCGCACCGGCTTGGTAAGCTCTATGGAGCGGATCAGATCGAGCGTGACCTCGGCGCTCACGGTGCCCGCGAGCTGTTTCTGCGAGATCACGATGCTGAACGTGTGGGGCGTGCCCTGAGGGGACTGCTGCCACCATTCAGTGAACCTTGCCGATGAACCGAAGCCTTTGATGTAGGATCGCACCGCCTCGACTGTGCCCATGCGGCGCTTCTGCGCGATCATGTTCGCGAGCATGCGCCGCTTGAGATCGATAGGCCATGAGTCGCGCCACACCAGCGGCTGCCACTGCATGGCAAGGTGATCGAGCTGGCCTGAGGTGAGATCCGCCACGCGGCTGTAGGTAAGTCCGTCCTCAAGGTGCCTGCACAGCTCCTCGAACACCGGGCCCAAAGCCTCGGTGATCGCCTTTACCTCAGGATCATTCCTGACCGACGGCGGCTCCAATGCCCGGAGCGCCGCCGCGCCGTCTGAGATCTTTTGCATTACGCATCCTCCGCGCCGCCGAAGGTGATCTCAGTGCCGGTGCACTGAGCCACCTCTGAGCGTTCCAGCGCCTTGAACTCAGGCGATGTGACCGTGACGCGCTTGGCGCCTGCCTCTATGAGCAGCTTTACCAGGTGATCCGGGTTGATGTCGCGCCCGATCTTCGCCTGCTGCCATGTCCGGTAATCCTCGGCGGCCTGCGCCACCGCGGCGGTGATCTGATCCGAACGGTCGAGATCATCGTTTGACAGGTACCAGGTGAAGGCAATTGAGTATTCAGACGCCGTCGGCGCGCTTACCAGCACGTTGTCGGTGAGCGGCCTGATGGTGTCAGCGCTCAGGTAGGCCGACAGCTGGGAGATGAAGGCATCGCCCGGGATCTCGCCGCCTTTAAGCAGCGGATGCACGTAGACGTTGCCCGGGTGATCCGTAAGGCCGTAGACAGCGGCATCCACGATGGAGCTTGAGAACTTGAGCGTGTGGTAGAGGTACGCGTCATGCGGCCCTGCCACGGAGAAGCTGGACGGCGCCAGGTGGATGCGCTCGGCGTAGGCTTCGTCATCCTCACGGTCAGCGCCGCCGGTGCTCGCGGTTTCGTTCGTCACCGAATCAACGCCCGGGATCGGATCACTGAGCTGAGTAATGGTGCCCGCTGCAAGATCATTCGAAGCCGCGCCGGCCTCGGTCGCCGTTGCGGTCACCTCGATGGAGGTGTCGCCTGCTGGGATGATCGCCAGCTCATCGGTCGCAAAGTAGTGGGCGCCGTCGGACACCTGAGTGCCCGCGGGGATCTGGAACGCTCCGTCCTGCGCCGCGGTCAGCGTGAATTTCAGCGTCACGGACGCTTTGGACGCCTCAAGGCGCGGCGTGTTGACGTAGTAGCCCATCGGATCGAGATAGTCGCCTGTGGCGTAAGAAAGCAGGTTGTTGCGGCAGGCAAGCTGCACGGCCTTGGAGAGCTGGGCGATGTAAGCGGCCACAGACTCAAGCACCAGGCGCAAAGGATCACCATGGGCGAGCGTGCGCCCTGAGGCTTCCTGGTATCTGGCAATGATCCCGTCTCTGATCACAGAGGGGGAGGTTTCAAGAAAGTCCAGCCCGTTTAAGCCGAACCTCGGGGTGTCAAGAGGCATCGTCTATCTCCAAAGTGACAACCGGAATTAACTGCCCGTCAGGGGCGTCCGCGTTCTGCGAAAACTCAACCTTTCTCACGTGCGCCCGCGGCTCGTATTTCTCCACGGCGGCGATCACGTCCATGCGCAGTTGCATCTGGGCAAGCGGCGCAGGCTTGTCGATGAACGAGAAGTCGGTGCCGAAATCGCGGTCAAGCGGCACGGTGCCCTTGGCAGTGGCGATGATGCAGCGCACGTTCTGAATGATCTCCTCGCGCACGGTGGCGGGGGCGAAGTCGATGTCCTGCATCGGCGTTACCACGGCAATGCTCACAGCAGGCTCCTTGCCGCTGAGACGGCGGCGGTGAAGATGTTAAAGCCCGAGGCTTCCTTAAGCGTGAGGCTGACCTCGCTGTCTATGGGGATGCCGTGGCCGTCGGTGAACTTGCGATCCTCGCTGAAACTGTCGAGGCAGTAGGCGCCGAAATAGTCAGGCCCCAGCAGCAGGCGGTAAGACTGACCGCTGTCGAGCATGGTCTCAAGCACCGGCACCCACGCCGAGGGCGGGGCGTTGTAGGCGCTCATCAGGTGCACGGAAAAAGAGACTTCCTTCTGCCCCGGGCCTACGAACTCAGGCACAGGCTTGCCGCCGATGACATCATGGACGGCGTAGCGCGCCGGGTGGCTCACCTGGACGCCGCTGAAAGTCAGCACGGCCTTGTCTGAGCACCAGAACGGCACGGTGCCGAACATTCCCAAAATGCCGATGTTCATGGACTGCCTCCTGCGGGCAATAAAAAACCCCGCCAGGTGGCAGGGTTGAATTTGTACTGATACAGTTAAAGGAATGACGGTGTCCCTTTACCGATTTGCTGATAAGGAAGCTGTCTGTTTTTTATCGAAATCCCAGACTGTAGCAATAACGTCAGACATTTTTTACGAATCCAAATTGAATATTCACGCTGCCGGTGTTCACAGCAAATTGAAATACGACAGCATGATAACTGCTGATCTTCTGGCGGTTGTGTCCATAGTAAACGGTGTAGCACAGAGAAGAGCAAGGAGCAGCGACAGCGCCTTCCCGCGAGCCGCCCAGCAGAACAGAAAAACAAAGCATGCGCAAAACAGGAGCACGCCTATGTAGTCCAAATCGGTGAAGTTAAAAATTCCTCGGCGATCCCATTCAAAGAAAATGGAATCAAGAATTTCATAAATTGACTCGCTTGGCCTTAGTGGGCCGTGAATTATAACCTTAGGATCAGGTATGCGAGAGCATATGATGCTAAATGTTGCCGGAATAAGCTGCCATATCCAAACAGTCAAGCATCCGCCGGTTAACCTAGTCAGAAATGAATGTCGTCTCAGGAAGTCCTTCAACGTCGTGCAAGTCTGACATAACCACGAAATCGCCGCCTTTGCCATACTTGTTTCTGAACCTGTTAAAACTCCAATTGCCTAAATTGTAGTACAGGTATACCGGCTCTGCATACGGGTTGTTGGGAACCGGCGGAACAGGTGTCGTGCTGAAATCCGTCAGAGCTCTGCTCCACCAGCCGAGATTGTCGAAAAAGAAACTTTCGCCGTTGAACTGGAATACATCGTAGGCAAAAAGCGCGATCTTGGTAATCGTGATTTTCGTGCCCTCTGCGGTTTTATCGACCCTGCCTTTGGCCAGCGCTCTGAACTGGCACCCGGCCATGGCGGCATCAAGCCCGTCAATCAAGACCGTGCTCCTTTTAACCTCGCGATACTGGTAGTAATCGGAATTCCATCTCACAGGATCAACAGTCCCGTCGCCTATGAAGTCAAACTCGCCGCCAGCGTCGTAAACACTGCTGCCATCGGCGTTAAGCGCCTTTTCTTTGATGAGTTTTACAAGGCTTGCTTTGGCGGCATCGTTCAGATACGTGTTTTCTCCGGCTGCTTTAAAGAATTCGCTTTCTTCTTTGTTTGCTCTGTCAAATGAGAAGAACCAGTCGGCATCGACAGTGAAGATTTCATGTTCCGCTGTTACCTGGCGCAAGGGCATTTCAAGAATTTCCGCATCCCTTGAAAGCCACAGTGAGAGTTCCTTCGACAGGTATTCCCACCCTTGCTTGTCCTTTTCATCCGACTGTTTTTCAGCCATCGCTTTGGCGATGGCGGGCGTTGCGATGATCACCTCTTCCTCAGGCGCTTTGTTTGGAAGCGATTCAAGAAAGTCGCTGACGATCGCCCATGCGATCGCGCGGGTTTCGTCAACAGTCCTTCCGTTCCCGGTTGCAACGTCAGAGGAGCATCCGGCAATCATCCCGCCGCAGCTTACCGGATCGCCTGAACGCGCCACTGCTTTGCCTTCAACGAAAACTGTCGGTGCGCCGCCGCTGATCACGCCTGAATGAGACGGATGCGCGTCACATCCGTGAGGCGCCAGGGCACAGCCCACAGTGGCAACTGCAAGGCCGTTGACCTTAACCGATGATGATCCCTCTGTGATCGGCACAGGCGGGCATGCATCATGCCCGGTGCTCAGATCTCCAATTCTTGCTGTTCCAGGCATATGCGATCCTCAGTTAAGTGCAAGTGTCTTGCCGTTGACGGTGATCGCGCCGCCTGCGGTGATATCGATGGTCGTGCCGGCCGCAATCTTTACAGAGCTTCCGGCTGAAAGTGAAAAATCCTTGCATTTAAGGCTTAGAGACTTCGGGCACTCCATGCTGATGTTTTCGCGATCAGCATGGATGTGTGTGCTCTCATCCGCAAAGTCGAACTCATGCGTCTTGCGGTTGTAAGTGAACACGGAACCATCATTAAAGCGATGCTGGGTCTCATCCGGATCCACGGTTGAAGGCTCTACTTCGCCGGCGTAAAACGAGCCGATCACGAAGCCGCATTCAGGCGCCTCCGGCCTAAAGATGCACAGCACATCCTCGTTAAGATCGGGCAGTTTTACAACCTGATCTTCAAAAGTGCAAGGCGTAAGCACCTGAAGCTCGGCGCTTACCCAGTTCTTTGCTTCCGGGCGGGTTACGCGCACCGTGTGCTTTGCGGGGTTCCTGCTGCATACGGTGCAGACCTTGATGAGGCAGCTTGCCATGCGTGCGAACTTTGCATCAAGCATCAGTATTTCTCCTGGCACTTTCTGACTTGAAGCTCCGTGGTATAACCTGAGCCGCCCACTGAGTGGGTGGCGGTTTCCACAAGGAACCTGCCGTCAAAAGATCCGAACCCTGAAAGGGTGATCACTGAACCGGCGCTGATCGTCGGATCCCCGATGATCGAGACGTTGCCGGTCACTGCATGCAGATTGAGCTCGCGCAGTTTGGCTTTGGCCACACGCTCAGCCTCGCTGCGGGATTTGACCTTTTGGGTGCACGTAAACACCTGGGCGCTGTCATCGATGGAGTCATCGGTGTAGGTGTAATCGATGTATTCCTCGGAAAGCTCGGTTTTGCCTTTCTTGGGCTCGGCTTTTGCTGTTCCCTTGCCTGACGGCTTGCCGTAGTACTGCGCCACGTAATCGGTGCTTCCGCCTGAGCTTTCAGCCGGGGCAGCCGCGGCGCGCGTCTTTTTCACAACATCGCGGTAGGAGACAGTCACGGCTTTGTAGCGTTCGCCCTGCTTGGTCTCAAAGGTCCACGACAGCACGGACGATCCGCTCTCTGTGAAGCTCTTAATCGGATCTGATGCTTCAAGCGCTTTCTGATCGTACATGGTCAGCTTGTTGTCAAAGATCTTTACGCTGATCGCGCTTTGCTTGGCGAGATCCGTAAGATACTTGAGATCGGATTCCTTTTGCTGATCGGAACGGTCAATCTCAGGATCATCTTCGGCCGTGTAGCTGAACTCAAGCCCGTTGTCCGTGGCGATGCGCTCGCCTATAGCTTTGAGCGTGGTTTTCTCAAAGGTGCGCTCTTTGGCAGTGCGCCTGATGGTGTTGTCCAAAGGAAAATTCACGGCGCCGATGCTGTATCTGCGCGGCCTGCCGGCAAGGTTCAGACGGTCAATCATCATGGTGCCGGTGGAGATTGAGCGGCCGTCCTTGGTGCTGATGGTCACCGCCACGGTGTCGCCGCGTTCAGGATCCCACGCCAAAGCCCATTTGCCTGACGCATCCTGCATTTCCACGGAAAGCTCGTCGGCGGTATCGTCGATCTTGTCGGTATAGCTCAGCGACAGCAGATCAGCGGCAACATCGGCGCTGATGTCGGCGCTCTTGCCGGTCTTTGCGGTGTAGATAACTTTGAGAGAGGTGCGCAGCGGCACATTCTCAACGGTTAACAGTCCCATGCTTATCTCCAAGGCGCAGTCTCAGATGCCTGTGTTTCGGTTCGCTCTTGTGTGATCTCAGGCAGCGTCAGCGTCACGCCTGAGGGGAACACGGTGATCTTGCGCTGATCCCAGTTCGCGCCGATGAGCGCGTCCATATAGAGCTCTGAGCCCAGCTGTTTCTTAGCGATGGTGTCCCACACATCACCCTGCGAGGTCACATAGACATTTGCCATTTCATTCCTCCGCCGTGCGCACCTGCCTGTCAAAGTAGCGCGCGATCTCGCGCTGCATCATCCTGGAAGCGTCAGCCAAAGCCGAACGCACCTGATCCGCGCCTTCCGCGCCGCCCTGGACGGTCACGTTCGGGGCAAAGTTCAGCGTCACCGTGGAGCCGCCGGATGAGCCCGGGGCGCCGACGATGTTCATGAGCTCGCTGAGCTTTGGCAGCGGCATCACCGCCTCGGGATCCCTGCCTTCGCCCACCATGGCCAGCGTCGGGCTGCTGATGATGCCGCCTTTGGCAAGCTGGGGGATCTCAGGGATGTTAAAGCCGATGGTTTTGCCGCCGATCCCCGGTATTGCGTCCGGGATCTGAAAACTGAACGAGTTCAGGCCGCCGATGGCTTTGTTAAGCAATGTAATCACGGCGTTGACCGGGATCTTGGCAAGATCTTTGATTAGGCCAAAGGTGTTGCCGAAGATGTTCTTGACGTTCTCCCACGCGTCCGACCAGTTGCCGGTGAACACGTTTTTGACAAAATCAATGATTTCATTGCAATTGGCTTTGACGGTATCCCATGTCTTCTTAAACCCGTCAAACACAGAACTTACGATGGTTCCTATAGTCGGGAACTTGGAGCTGAACGCATCAACCACCGGCTGGATAAAACCGATGATCGAATCCATAACTTCCTTAATCTTGTCACCGATTGAGGTAAAGACGCTCTTCACGCTTTCCCACAGCTCGGAGCATTTGGCCTTTACATCGTCCCAGTGCTTGTACAGGGCGATGCCTGCCATGATCAGCAGGCCGATGAGCGTGATGATGAGGAAGATCGGGTTGAGGTTCATCACCAGGTTGAGCGCCGCCATGGCGATCTTCATAACGCCCATGACCACGGCGCAGGCTTTGGACGCCACCGTGTAGGCGATGGTGCCTAACTTGAGCTTTTTCAGGGCGCCGACGATGGTGAGCACGTTCTTGCCGAAGCCGCCGAAGATGTACATGGCGCCGCCCACGGCGATGTTCACCGCGCCCATGGCGGCAAGCAGGCCGCCTAAGACCGCCACCGCCGTGCCCACAACTGCGGCAAGCGTCTGATGCTCTTTGATGAAGTTGCCTACCGCCGTCACTGCGGCTGCCAGCGCCTGCGTGATGGCGCGCAGGGCAGGCTCCATGCCCTTGAAGATCCCGATCTTCGCAAAGTCAATGGCAGAACCCAGCGACTTGAAGTCGCCTGCAAGGTTGTCGTTGTTCTGCGCGGCCATTCTCGCGGCCGTGCCCTGCCTGCCCATCTCCTTTTCAAGATCCGGGATGGTGCCGTCGGCCATGCCTTTCATCAGGGCGTCGGCTGCGGCGAACGCGCGGTTGCCGAAGATCTGTTTGAGCGCCTGCGCGCGCTGCGCCGCGCCCAGCCCCGCCGTGGCCTTGGAAAGCTCTCCAAGCAGCTGCTCGACGGTCTTCTGCTTGCCTGCGGCGTCAACGGCCTTGATCCCCATCTGGGTGAGCGCTTTTGCCTGGGCGTTCGTGGGGGCGAGCAGGGCGGACATCGCCAGCTGCATCTGCTCCACCGGGACGTTAGCCCGGGTGAGCGTCGAGGCCAGCGCGGCCGTCTGCTTGAAGTCAAGCCCGAGGGACTGCGCCACCGGGCCTACAGACGCAAGCGTGTCGCCCAGGGATGCCATGTCCGTGCCGGATTTGCGGGACGCCGCGGCGAGGATGTCGCCTGCTTTGCCCACATCGTCCAGGGACATGCCGTAGGCTTTGACGAGTTTGGTCGTCATTTCGGCGGCCTGACCCACGTCATCTATGCCCGCGGCTTCGGAAACCGCCGCGATCTGCGGCATGGCCTTGACTATCTGGGCGTAGGTCGCGCCCTGCTTTGCCATGTAGTTGATGCCGGCGGCGGCCTGATCCGCGCTCAGCGTGGTGTCGCGCCCGATCTTCACGGCGAGATCGTCAAGCGCCTGGAGCTGTTTGGGATCAAAGTCGCTGTTCGCAGCCACCTGCGACATCTGCGCCTGCAAGTTCATGCCCGGCGCAAGTATCTGTGAACGATAACCCCACTTAAACCCAAAGAGGGGAATTGCGATGATGCAGCCATCGTCAACAAGGAGGCTGCATGTTTCCGGACTCTTACAAGGACTTTGATTTGACCGGCGTCGACGATC